>Ga0208264_1000110_pt1 | contig 43670 bp, 37 predicted proteins | sample LakWasMet31_HOW6_2_FD_183873 | JGI IMG/M metagenome (GOLD analysis project Ga0208264, IMG submission 183873) | Freshwater sediment methanotrophic microbial communities from Lake Washington under simulated oxygen tension - Sediment Metagenome... | ecosystem: Environmental > Aquatic > Freshwater >... | reverse complement strand
CCATAAAAGTGATAGTGGAAGCGGCCAGACCGAACACTCCCAATCCCAGCGACATGTTAGCACTAAAACACATAGTTCTTTTCCGTTGTTTTTATTGATAAAAATTAAAAGCTACATTAACACACGATACACAAGTATCCACCATAAACCAGCTATTATTGGTTATGGCCATGCTTTTAGCCAACCACTTAAATACTATAACGATAGTTAACTTGCACAGACGAAACCCACACACCAATCAGCTTTATGTCCAATCCAAAATTGCTTGTGGATTATACCAATGCTTTTGTGGATTATGCCATGCCGGTTTGTTTGCAAACACATGTTATGGCTAAATCAAATTATTAATCCCATTTCAAGCGCATGATGTCTGCTTAATTAATTTCATCAAGCCACTATAATAGTGCTTTTAACACTGGCATTAAACATAGGTGAACGCATGGTTGATTTAGTTGCAGGAGCAAACTTGGCCTTGTCTGGCAACGCCTGGACGATTTCAGTTAAATTTCCGCATGACATTCGCAATGAATTAGGCATCGCTGTCTTGCCGGTTAATGAAGCCACGCTATTGCAAATAACACCTGGATTTGCCCATAAACCGGGCGTTGATTGGCTGATTTCAGAATTAAGTGCCGATGGTACAACCTACAAATTAACCATTGATGCTTCGCGCATCCCAAGCCAGAATGTCAGCCGGTTGTTAATCGTAGCTTACCGATATAGCGCTTATGGTTCCGTGGATGCGGGCAAACATGTTGAATTACAATTGGATGCACTTTGCACGTATAAAATAGATTTAACTGGCATGGCTGCGGCCGCGCTAGTAATGGCAGAAATTTACCAACGTTCAGGTGCCTGGAAAATACGGGCACTGGCGGAAACCTCGGCCTATGGACTGGCCGTATTTGGTCAACGACTGGGCATGGAACTGGATGACAGCTCGCCCTATCCTTCTACCCGACCTGAGCAAAACCCAGAAACCTGGACCGGCACGGCATTTTTGGTTGCACCTAATGTTTTCATGACCAACGCCCATGTGGCTGATGGTGCAAGCCGCATTCGGTTAACCTCATTACAGGGCGCTATTGATGCTGAAACTATTATTCAGGATAACAACAATGATTTGGCTTTATTGCGAGCAACCGTTGCAGCGCCGATACAGCCACTGCGCTTTCGCCAAACTGGCGCCGGTTTAGCAGAGCCCATCACCACACTGGGTTATCCGTTGGCTGGCATTATGGGTAGCGGTATTCAAGTAACCCAGGGCGTGGTGTCCGGTTTGTTTGGTATGCAAAATGATATTCGCGCGTTGCAGTTTACCGCGCCTATTCAGCCCGGTTCCAGTGGCAGCCCATTGCTGGATGCACAGGGCGCGGTGCTGGGCGTAGTTTCTGCCACATTTGCACAAAGTCAGAATATGAATTTTGCTATTAGAGGTTTATTGGCGATGGCGCTGCTGGAAGCGGTTAATATTAATTTTGAGGTACAAGCCAGCTCAACTAACCAGGCAACCACGCAAATAGTAGCGCAATTGCAACATGCCATCTGGAAGGTGGAATGTGCTCGGTAAGTGAGCGCAAACCGGTACCCAGATATCAAATCCGCCGACTTAATATCGCAGTTATCTCCGCATCCGTCAGCACAACAGGGTTCGTCAACATGCTGCTGCCACGGCTATTTGCCACAATTTATCGTTCCCACGCTCCGGCGTGGGAATGCCGCCAGTGACGCTCCAGCGTCACAAACCGCAACGCTAGAGCGTTGCAGGATAAATTCCCACGCCGGAGCGTGGGAACTATAATAATAAACTGGCAACCTGACATTAAATCCGCCGACTTAATATCGCAGTTATCTCCGCATCCGTCAGCACAATAGGGTTCGTCAACATGCTGCTGCCACGGCTATTTGCCACAATTGTCGAAAAATCAGTTTTATCGTTCCCACGCTCCGGCGTGGGAATGCCGCCAGTGACGCTCCAGCGTCACGAACCGCAACGCTAGAGCGTTGCAGGATGAATTCCCACGCCGGAGCGTGGGAACTATAATAATAAACTGGCAACCTGACATTAAATCCGCCGACTTAATATCTCAGTTATCTCTGCATCCGTCAGTACAATTGGGTTCGTCAACATGCTGCTTCCACGACTATTTGCCACAATTGTCGGGAAATCGGCCTCAGTTATGCCGTAATTGCCAAGTCTTGGCAATTGCAACTTCTCGCTCCATTCCGCCAAAATGGAAATCAGCTTAGCGCGTGCGGTTGCGTCATCCAGATCCGATTGATCAGCTAACAATCGGCCTACTTGCGCATATTTAACTAGCGCAGGATGGTTAGGCTCACGCTCTTGCAAAGCCACAATATTAACGTCAGTTGCCGCAGAAACCAACGTGCCGCAAACCACGCCATGCGGTATTGGAAAAAAAGCGCCTAATGGCGAAGCCAAGCCATGTACAGAGCCCAAACCCACTTGTGCCAACGTAATACCTGATAACAACGCCGCATAAGCCATCGCCGCTAACCCTTGCTGGGCAGCAGCGCCCTCACCTTCCCAGGCAGCAAAAAAACCTTGCTTGAATGCGCACATGCCGCTCCACGCCAAAGCATCAATAAACGGATTAGCTTTGCTGGACACATACGATTCCAACAATTGTGTAAACGCATCCATACCGTCGGCGGCTATAAGCTCTCGCGGGCAAGTTTCCAGCAAATCCGCATCAACAATGGCATATTCAGGAATTAGGCATTCATCCCGAAACGACTTTTTGAAACCATCCGGCCCCTGCACACTCAATACGGCGTTTTTAGTTGCCTCACTGCCCGTGCCTGCCGTGGTTGGTACCGCAATAAACGGGGTGCTTGGCCCTTTGTATGCTGCATTTTTACCCACACCTTCCAAATGATCCATCACGGAATTACCATGCGGCAACAAGCCAGCAATAGCTTTGGCGGCATCTAACACACTGCCGCCGCCAATCGCAATAACCACATCAACCATTTCTGCGCGAAACTGGTTAACTGCCGCATCCACTAACGTTGGTGACGGCTCGCCTGAAACGGTAAAGTGCAACCAGCGCAAGCCTTTGGCTTCCAAGTCTTGAGTAAATGATTGCCAGCGAGGCGTGGTAAAAAATGACTTTTTGCCAGTGACTAACAACGCTGTTTTGCCATAGCTGGCAGCCAAAGCAGGGACTTCATTTAATCGACCACTGCCGTAACTAATGCGTGGCAAACGAGAAATTGAAAAAGGCGCAAATTGCATCTGAGTTACTCTTTAGGAAATAGGCCATTATAACGAACGCCCTGTCTGGGCGTTGCCATCCAGTCGGCCACGGTATCGCGCCATGCCAGATAATGGGCTGTTGATTTGTGATCCGCTGCGGCTTCTGCCGTTGTATAAGCCTCATACAACGTAAATTGTTCAGGATTTTCAGGTGATTGCAACATATCAAACCGACGATTGCCCGGCTCCAAAATAGAAGCTTCATGATTGAGTTGAGTCGCGGCGATAAAGTCATCAATATGCTCAGGTTTTACCTGAACATGAACTAAGGTAACGTGCATAACTGCTCCTGTGAACGTAGATTATGTTCGCAATAGTATACTTCAAGCGTTTTGGTGCTTGGTTGGATAATTTATGAGAAAGTTATTTTTTAGATAAACAGACTTTTTTTGCAGAAGCGGTGCACGGATTATTCTGAAATCTTTTATCGCGCTAAAATTCTTTTGCGCTGACTTGGTAACAATCCCTAAATGATTTTTTGGCACAACTAGCATTTTTAGCTTGACCACTAAAGTACCAGTAACTAATATTTAATGGTACTTTAATGAGATTAAAACGATGCCGCAAAAAAATACCAGCGTGACCATTGGAGCACATTTTGAGCAGTTTATCGCCAGGCAGATTCATGAAGGCCGTTATGGCTCAACCAGCGAAACCATCCGTGCTGGTTTGCGGTTGTTAGAAGAACGGGAATTAAAGTTAGCTACATTACAAAAAGCTCTGATAGAGGGTGAGGAAAGCGGTAAGGCTGATTATTCATTAAAAAATCTAATCGCCGAGATTGACCAAGAAAGCGCCAATAATGACAGGGTTTGAACTGACTAATAAAGCGAAGTCTGATCTAAAAGAAATTGGTCTTTATACCCAATACACTTGGGGGAAAAAACAACGAGACATCTATTTAACGATGCTTGATAAATCCTTTCATATACTGGCAGCAAACCCTCTTAAAGGCCGTGATTGTGGAGAAATCCGTAGCGGTTACCGTAAACATCAAGCAGGTGAGCATATTATCTTTTATCGTGAAATCAACACCAGTCTGATAGAAATCGTGCGCATTCTCCACGAGCGCATGGACATCGAGGCACATTTGTAGAACCAAACAACTTTGGCTGTTTCTGAAATCAGCAGGTGTTCTTAAGTGTTCTATCATTATTGTTGTGGGAGCGGCTTAAGCCGCGACAATCGCGACTAAAGCGACCCCCACAAATGTTAAAAAAATAATGACCAGATACTTATGGTGCCGACAGAAACAGATTAAGTTGCTTAATCGATAACTACAAAACCTCCAACTGTACAAAAGACAACATTAACCATTTAACACCAACCTGTTTAAAATTAATTTGCACCCGCTCCTGTGCGCCATCGCCTTCCATTTGTAAAACCACACCCTCACCAAACTTGGCATGATTAACTCGCTGACCTAATTTATATTTACTCGGGATTGCTGTAGTTATTGATTGCTGTCTTGCCGGCATAGACACCGGACGAGTCACAGCCGCCCGCACGCGAATTTCTTGCAGATGTTCCGGCGGTATTTCGCGTAAAAACCGTGATGGTCTGGGATAGCTTTCGCGACCGTATAACCGCCTGGACTCACTGTAGCTGATATAAAGCAATTGTCTGGCTCGGGTCATGCCGACGTAGCACAGGCGACGCTCTTCCTCCAATCGACCCGCATCATCAACAGATTGCTGCGATGGAAATAAACCTTCTTCCATGCCCACCAAAAACACCAGTTTAAATTCCAGGCCTTTGGCGGAATGCAAGGTCATTAATTGCACACAATCTTCAAATTCTTCCGCCTGCCCATCTCCGGATTCCAGTGCCGCGTGCGTTAAAAACATATCCAAGTCACTTAGATTGTCTTCGTTACTTTGTTCAAAATCAAACAGTTTGGCGGCGTTAACTAACTCCTCCAGGTTTTCTACTTTTTCTTCGCCTTTATCAACTTTATCTTTTTGGTAGGATTCCAACAAGCCACTTTTTTCAACCACCAGCTTAACTTTTTCGTATAGTTCTTCTTTTGCAGCAGCTTGTTCGTCCAAGGTTTGTATCAGATGTAAAAAACCGGATAAGGCAAGGCCAGCTCGCGGCGTCATCTTGCCTTGGTTAAGCAAGTTAACTGCCGCAGGCCATAAGGCAATATTTTGGTCGCGTGCAATGGTTCTAATATCTTCCAGGGTTTTATTGCCAATCCCGCGAGTCGGGGTGTTAATTACGCGTTCAAAAGACGCATCATCATGCCGATTAGCCATTAATCTTAAATAAGCCAGCGCGTTTTTAATTTCAGCGCGATCAAAAAATCGTAAGCCGCCGTACACACGATATGGCGTGCCTGTCGCCATCAATTTTTCTTCAAACTGGCGAGATTGGGCGTTGGAACGATACAAAATAGCCACATCGTTGCGCAAGCCACCTTCTTTAACCCAGGTTCGAATCCGTTCAACCACAAAATAGGCTTCATCCTGTTCATTAAAAGCGGTGTACAAGGAGATCAAATCGCCATCGCCGGCATCCGTCCACAGCTCTTTGCCCATGCGACCTTCGTTATTGGCAATCACATTATTGGCGGCCTTAAGGATATTACCGGTGGAACGATAGTTTTGTTCCAGTTTAATAACTTGATGATTGGGATAGTGTTTTTGAAAACTGTAGATGTTTTCAATTTTTGCGCCGCGCCAGCCGTAAATGGACTGGTCATCATCGCCAACCACAAATATATTGTCTTTGCCTTGCGTTAACAAACGCAGCCAGGCGTATTGAATGGTGTTGGTATCCTGAAACTCATCGACATGCACTTGCTGAAAACGTTGTTGATAAAATTCCAGTACATCGGGATTATCGCGCAGTAATTCATGCGCGCGCAGCAATAACTCGGCAAAATCAACCAGGCCGGAGCGATCACACAATTCTTCATACGCTTTATAGACGGCCAACATTTGGCGTTGATATAAATCGCCGGATTCTGGCAGATGACGCGCCCGAATGCCTTCGTCTTTTTGGGCATTGATATACCATTGCACTTGTTTTGGCGGCCATTTGCTGTCATCCAGATTTAAGGTTTGTAGCAGACGTTTAACTACCCGCAGCTGGTCGCTGGAATCCATGACTTGAAAAGTTTCCGGTAACTTGGCCTGCTTGGCATGACGTCTGAGTAACCGATGGGCAAGGCCATGAAACGTACCTATCCATAGATTTTGTGCAGAAATGTTGAGTAAATCTTCAATCCGGCCGCGCATTTCCTTGGCCGCTTTGTTGGTAAAAGTAACCGCCAGAATGCTATGGGTGGGCACGCCGAATGCTTTAATCTGCCAGGCAATCCGATGCACTAACACACGGGTTTTACCACTGCCAGCACCCGCCAGCACCAGCATGGCTTGCGATGGTGCGGTGACTGCCGCACGCTGCGCATCGTTTAAAGGATCAATAATATCCGTTACATCACCTGTTTTTTCAGTGTCTTGCGAAAATCCAGATTTAATCACTGTAACTCAAACTCCTTAACTTGATAACAACTAACATCGGCTATACCTGAGACATCAAAAAGATAATGGCATTCTAAACCATCCAAACCGGTAAAGGCGGGTTATTTGCTACGGGTAGTAAAACCCTGTCAATAGCTGACTTGGTTATTCTGGTTCTGTGTTAGCAATACTAAATTGTTCGCAGGTTGTTATTAGTTCTGCAGATAAACTGACGAGGTAACCCATGAGAATGGTTAGTGCTTTTTTAACTGGGAAGAAAAACAGGTATCGAAAGAGTAGCGATTGATCATGCATTAAGTCGCAACGACATGCACTTTGTTAATGATGATATTGACCTGCGTCAGCAACATCTTGGCGCTGTGTGATTATTCTTTAGCGCAGCGGCAGATCCAGGTTTATTTGGCCAACATAAAAAAGCACGAACGGTTTTGCAATTGCATTTCACACACGCTCTTGCTGAGCCTGTTGAAATGCAATTTTAGAAATTCTTATATGTAAGCCAAATTAAGTGGCATGAAAGCACTTGGGTTGGCAGGAACCTCTTGGTGTTTCGGTGAAACCTGATCTATCCGCTCTGGCTTTCCTACATTCAACTTGTACCCAAACCCTTTAACAGTCAGGATCCATTGTGGATTATTCGGGTCGATTTCTATCTTTTTTCTCAATAGGTGCATGTATTGATAAAGATCAGATTTTGTAGCGCGATCACTCTCGGGCCACAGGTGTTCTATGATTTCATCGGTCATAAAAACACGATCAGCATCTGTAGATAGAAACTTGAGCAAATCAAACTCTTTTGGTGTCAATTCAACTTTATGTGCGTTTATAAACAAACATTTGTTGCGAAAATCAATTTGAAACCCTTTAGACTCAGGCTTTGCAAACTCACGGACAGAGCCGGAAGTTTCATTTTTTCTATCTCCATTTTTATCATTCAATTTAGATCTAACGGTTCTTCTGTCAGTAATTAAACGCCTTTCCTTAAAACTTCTTTTTTCTGAGATTGAATCGCTAAATACATTAATTGATTTAAAACACCTGTCAATCTCACCAATATCAAACGGATTGCTTATAAATACATCCACCCATTCCAATAGGTCGGGTGAAATAAAATCCGTTCGATTTTTATATAAAGCGCATACTTTAATACCGTTAGTCATGCTGATTTGTTTTAATAAATTGGCTACATGCAACTTATTTGCCGCACTTAACGAATCGAGTGGGACTATAACTAGCTTCGGTTGGAGGGTTTCTAATTTATTGATTCCATCAATACGGAATTCCAATGTGGTAATCGTCATATTGTTGGCATAACAGTAGCCTTTTAATAGTGCTCTTAAATACTCGTCATTATCAAAAATTACAATGTTATTTCTTGTTTTCATAGCCAAAAACTCGTACAAGGTTTTGAAAATTGTTCTTTATTCTCTTCACTATCCACCGGTACTTATTCCTGCTGAGCTATGCGTTAAATCCAAAAATTAAACATGGAAAATAAGCTCATCACCTGTTTAATCTTGGTATTTACCGACAAATGCAACCAGCTTTAGCGCAGTTACAATGAAATCATTTTCATCCGTTTCCGATGGTATAAGCCTTTTTTTGTTAACTACGGTTACTCATTAAGAACCTTAAACCCGGTTGCCTCTTTCAAACACTTCCTGGAACGGGGCATCCTGATATCCAAGAATCCAAGCCACTGGAGTGCAACCTACCTTTTAGGGATCTGCGGATCCGCTGCTTTTGCGAAACGATATCCTTAATCTTTATTCGATTTGAACTTACAATAGTTTCAGTAGGTATCTTGAAAACACATTCGCGCATTTTGATCATCCAGTTTTCAGCAGCTATCGCTGCCTGCCGTGATTCAAACGGCCCATGAAACGAGGCATGCTCGTTGAATCGTCTATCCCGAATATGCTCTGGCCAGTTAACAACATAATATCCAGGCTCCAGAGGTTGATCATGCCCGGTCTCATATTTTCGTTGATAACACTCGGCATCAAACAACCAGTAGTCCTTTGTAATCTTAACAATCTCAAAAATATTGTAATCTGCTTCCATTTTGTAGCTCCATTTCTTCGTAATCAAAATCCACTGTCACCAATAACGCTTTTGAGTGCTCCGGCGCATAAGCAAATAAACGGGCGACCTTCACGCCTCGGATGTGAGGCATTCAACCTAAACAATCAATAAATTAGTGTTTTAGACACAGTTTTATGTAAATCGCCCTTGATGTAGATTAAAACGGATACGCGCGCAAATTAAAATACGTGTGAATACGTATGTTAGGCTTTAAATTTCATGTCTAAAGCAAGCGGGGGGAGTAAAAATGTAGTGCTGTTACGGCAGGAGTGAATAAAATTAGTAGCGTATTGCGGCATCTCAATTAAAAAGCAACAAAAAGCGAAGTCTTGGGTAAATGCCGTTACGCTCCATCGAAAAGACCTGCTTAGGCATAACAATGTCTGTTAAAAATTGAACGTAACAATAAACAGCCCAATTCGCCTAAAATCCGATTTATTTAACTAAGCCGTAAATGAGTCAAATCAATCGGTATTAGTGAATTTTTGGACAATTGTTGAGGTTTTTTAAATTCTAAAATCATTGATGTTTACGTTTAGTTTTTCCTTTTCCTGCCGGTTTATGGGCAACGATTTTGACTTTCCCCACCCCGCTATCTTTAATGCCAATTTTATTGGCAGCAGCTTTGGATAGATCCATTATCCGATTGCCGACATATGGACCTCTATCATTGACTTTAACTGTTACCGTTTTACCGGTTTCAACATTTGTTACCTGAGCAGTCGTCCCTAACGGCAAAGTTGTCGATGCGGCGGTCATTGTATTCTGGTTATAGGTTTCGCCATTTGCAGTAGTTTTTCCGTCAAAGCCTGGTCCATACCACGATGCTTGACCTTGTTGTTTTACTACAGCACCTTTGGATTCTTCAGGAGCTGTTTTTTCTGTCGTGTTGGTCGGCTGATCTTTTTGACAACCGCAAAGTAACCCCAAAAAAACAAAACAGCTTACATGGAATAATATTTTCATTGTTATATTCTTCAGGCTATAAGTTAGTGAATTTTCCTAATCAGGTTCAGCATATTTCGAGCCAACTTTATAAAATAAAATATTAATATAAATTACAACAAGATAAGGTATATATAAAACATAAGTCTTAGCCATTTTCAAAGACAACAAGTAATAATTACCATAGCGCTGGTAAATACTACCGATAGATTGAACAACATCTATGGCAAGTCTTAAGTTTTAGTTAATAAAGCAAATCTACGGAGAAATATATTTCCAATACTTATCAATTTCATTCTTGGGTATTTCAACATCCACATAATCCATATAATATGTTTGCATAAGCTTTTACATTGATTAACGCGTTTCAGCGAATATATAGAGAAGTAAAGCAAAACGTACTATCGGAAGTTCCACAACGAGCTTAGCCAATCAAATGACTCCAATACTTCGCACATTTATTCAACAATATCTTTCCTTCAAAAAAAAATGCAGCACTTTTTTTCACGCTGAAATCATTAGGTCATCTTCGGTCTGGACATTACTCCTCATATTTTGTTGTTTATTGTTAACCAACATTATTTCCTACCGGGCTACAGTAGGATTGATAAATGACAATACCTGGGTCTTGCATACCCAGGAGGTCATCGAACAGGTGTTGGAAGTCACAACTAATATTCGTGCGGCTGAAGGCATGCAAAGGGGTTATCTTTTGACCCGCGCCCCCGAGTATTTAGACAGGTTTGAAGCAACACTTCTGAATACGGACAGCCATCTGCAAATACTTCAGCACCTGATAAGTGATAATCCGGAGGAGATAATTGAGGTACAAAACCTTGAAGAATTGCTTGAAAAGCGAAAAATCAATATGTGGGAAGTTATTGATATTTATCAAAACAAAGGTGATGAACAAGGTAAAAATTATTTAATGCATGGCGATGACTTAGCCATGATGCGAGAAATTTCACTCGTTGCCGAGAAAATCCAACAGTCCGAAAAACTGCTTCTGAAAGCCAGGATACTAAGCTCATCGGAAAGTCGCGATTATGCGCTTAAGGGCTTAGTTTTAGGAGGACTATTCACCACCACATTAGTGTTATTTGCCGATTATCTATTAGTGAATGATTTACGGCGACGGCAAGAAATAGCGAAATCACTGACCAACACGTGTGACAACCTGGAGCAAAAAGTATTGGAGAGGACGCAGGAACTGGAACAAAGTAACCGGGAATTACAGGAATTTGCTTATGTCGCGTCACATGATCTGCAAGAGCCTTTACGTAAAATACAGGTTTTTGGCGACCGTTTAAAAGCAAAAGCTGCTGATAAGTTTGATGAGTCATCATTGGATTACTTAGAACGCATGCAAAACGCCGCGAAGCGTATGCAAAAGTTAATAAATGATCTATTGCAATTCTCTAGGATTTCGGCGGAAAGTACCATTGATAGCTTTTCTTCTGTTGATATTAATACTATAGCTCGGGAAGTATTAACCGATCTGGAAGGCAGCATCGAACATTACCACGGCCATGTCTACACTGGGCCCTTGCCGACTATAATGGCCAATCCTTTGCAAATACGGCAGTTACTGCAAAATATTATTGGCAATGCCTTAAAATTTCATCGACCAGAAGCCCCACCGGAAATTGAGGTGGTTTGGTATAACCAGTCCAGTTTTTCTAAGCCCGATTACCCGCAAAACTTTTACGAGATAGCCGTTATTGACAACGGCATCGGTATAGACGCGCAGTATGCCGATAAGATATTTGTGCCATTTCAGCGGTTACATGGTAAAGCAGAATACGAAGGCACAGGAATCGGGTTAGCGGTTTGCAGAAAAATTATTGAGAAACATCATGGCTATGTGCATGTATTGCAGTCTCCAAAAGGCCAAGGCACCATGTTCGTGTTAGGTTTTCCCAGCGTCTAAAATGATGCCCACTTACATTTTAGAGTTATTACTGAATGATCACCTAACTTTGCCTAAATGATATTGTCGTGCAGGAACAGTATCTATTATAAGCCCTCTATGTGTTGGAAATATTTTTCAAGGATTCCTTCCAATTCAGTATAATAATTTCAATGATATATGAGGGCATATTGAGAAAATTAAGTTAATGTTTACCGTTTTATGTAAAGTTTTCCATCCCGTCCAACATGTTTTGATTTAAATTTGAGTTTTATAACCGAATGATTCCTTAACTTAAACAAAATAAGATTGCCCTGCCAGAACACTATCTATTAAATATCTTTTATACATTTGAAATATTAGTTAAGTAATCCACTTGATTCGGTATAATAATTTCATTGATATATGCGGTCAGTATTGAGTAAATTAAATTATTTGGTTTTTTCAATGAGTAGACAGAAATGAATTTCAAACAGAAAGATAAACACGTAAATACAATTCTGATGGCTGATGATGACCCTGATGATCGCTTATTGATTCGGGAAGCCTTAAATGACGCCAACTTTCCTGTTGATCATGTACATTTTGTAGAAGACGGGGAGGATTTGATGGATTTTCTCTTAGGACGTAAAAAATATAACGGAGCAAACAAACAGAAACTTCCTGACTTGATTTTTCTAGACCTCAACATGCCTAAAAAAGACGGCAGGGAAGCGCTTAGAGAAATCAAATCAACCCCTGGTTTACGACACATCCCGGTGATTGTTTTTTCAACATCCACCTCGCCTCAAGATATTAAAACAAGCTACGATACGGGTGCTAATACCTTCATTTCCAAATCAGGCACCTTTGACAGCTTAGTGGCTGCGATGCAAACGATAAAGAGCTATTGGGCGGAATATGCCTTGGTATGCTAGTCAGTGTTGCAATTGACATGCTGAAAACGCTCCGAGTCCTTTTGGTGGAGGATGACGAGGACGATTACATCATTACTCGCGACCTCCTCTCCGACATCGATCAAACTGACTATCAGCTTGAATGGGTTAATAATAGCCACGATGCCTTAACTAAACTGTTAACACCAGATTGCGCCTTTGATGTCTGTCTGTTGGATTACCGTCTTGGTAATCAAACTGGATTAGATATCATGCGCCAGGTCAGCAAGGAAGATGTTTCAGTTCCTATGATTTTGCTAACCGAACATTCCGACCGGCAAATTGACCTGTCTGCCATGCTGGAAGGTGCCAGCGACTTTTTAGTTAAATCGGAACTCAATTCTACCAGTCTTAATCGTGTTATCCGCTATGTTTGCGCGGTAAAAAAACATGAGCAGGAACGACTGGCTTTGGCATTAGCCGTTGAAAAGCATAAACAAGCGGAAGCCGCCAATAAAAGTAAAGATGACTTTTTGGCCATGGTTTCTCATGAGTTGCGTGACCCCATCAATTCATCATTGCTTTGGATTGATATTTTAAAAGCCCCCGAAACCGAACCCGACCTGGTAAGAACCGCTATCGACACCATCGAACGCTCGGTTAAACAACAAAGTAAAGTACTGGAGGACTTGGTTGAATTAACCCGGGGCTTAAACGGAATGATTAAGCTCTACAAACATACGGTTAATCTTGTTGAGATAATTAAACATATAGTGATCATTCAGCAACCCGTGGCCACCGAAAAAAATATTAAGCTAACTTTTGCCCCTGACAGAGAAGAAATTTTATTGGATGCCGATCCTGACCGGTTGCAACAAATTTTTGGCAATTTGCTGGTTAACAGTATCAAATTTACCCCGGCACCAGGAAGTATTGCCATCAGTATCAAGGAGCAGAATATTGATGGCAAGCTGCATGCTGAAATTGCCTTCAAGGATACCGGTATCGGCATATCAGATAAAATGATGCCATTGGTTTTTGACCGGTATTTGCAAGCGCCTACCCATAGTCACAGTAGCAATATCGGCTTGGGTATAGGGCTAACCATTGCCAAAAAACTGGTGGTGTTGCACAACGGTAACATTTATGCAGAAAGCAAAGGATTAAATCAAGGCTCAACATTCTATGTCACTTTTCCCATAACTCCCTAAATTTAAATAACTTTACAGCATGCCTCATGTTTTGATTGTTGATGATGATATCGATGCCGGCCTGGCGCTCAAGCATATAATCGCCAAAGAAGGCTTTATGGTGGCAACGGCAACCACATTGGAGCAAGCGAGGGCTGAAGTCAGAAAACACATGCCGGATGTTATTTTGACTGACTTGATGTTGCCTGATGGCAAAGGTTTTGAAATTTTTGGTAATTCCAAACCGCCTAAACATGTCGAAATGATCTTGATAACGGGATTTGCCAGCCTGGAAACATCCATAGAAGCCTTACGTCTGGGTTTTCGGGATTACTTAACCAAGCCAGTTAACATTCAGCGCCTCAAAAGCCTGCTTTCCCGTATACCTAAACCCAGCGACCTAAAAGAGGAAATCGATACCTTACGCAGCGAACTCCTGCAATTAGGTCGTTTTGGAAAATTATGGGGAACATCCCCCGCTATGCAAGTCGTATACGAGCAAATCTCACGGGTTGCACCCTGCAATGCAACAGTCTTGATAACGGGTGAAAGCGGTACGGGTAAAGAAATGATCGCGCAAACTATTCATGAATTAAGTACGCGGCGAAAAAATATGTTTTTGGCTCTTAATTGCAGCGCTATCTCACCCCAACTGATTGAAAGCGAACTGTTCGGTCACGAAAAGGGGAGCTTTACCGGTGCTACAAAAGACCGCATAGGCTATTTTGAGCAAGCATCTTGCGGCACCTTGTTTTTAGACGAAGTGACCGAAATGCCAATTGAAATGCAAGCAAAATTACTTCGTGTGCTGGAAACCGGATGCATCATGCCTGTGGGAAGCAATACCATCATCCAATCCGATGTACGGATTGTTGCCGCCACGAATAGAGACCCCATAAAGGCCGTGGCGGAGGGTAAGCTACGTGAGGACTTAATGTACCGGTTGCAAGTCTTCCCATTAAATTTACCGCCCCTGAGGGAGAGACTTGAAGATACCGAGATCCTGGCAGAATATTTTTTATTAGAGCTTAATAGAGCCGAAAACCAGCGTAAAGTACTGACGTCAGATGCTTTAAATAAAATACGCAGTTATTCCTGGCCAGGTAATGTCCGTGAGTTACGAAATGCCATCCAGCGAGCCTTTATCATGGCAGATAGGGAAATTACCGCAGAATGCTTTACCCATGTTAATGGTGGAACCAACCAATTAAAGAAGCCAAATATGGATGAAATCTATGCGGGCATGACAATCACTGAGCTTGAAACCAAGCTGATAAATAAAACGCTGACACATTGCAACGGTAACAAAGAAAAGTCGGCACGATTATTGGGAATCAGCGTTAAAACCCTTTACAACAAGCTAAAAAGTAATATTTAACTACCCTTTTCAGGTAATAAAATTATACAGCCCCATACCCTCGGTATATCGTTCATTGTGGCGGCTACGTTTAGAATATGAATAAGGTTGTTTAGACTTTAATTTCAGCTAACGCTATATACCCAAGGCTTTCGCTATGCCTACGCCATAAGCTGGATCGGCTTTCATGCAGTTGGCAATATGCCGTAACTTTATTTCTTTCGGCGCATCTTTCATGCTGCGGGCCGTATTGCCGAATAAAGCCTGTTGTTGTTCTGGCGACATGATTCTGAACAGCAACCCTGGCTGGGTATAATAGTCAGTATCAACACGGTGGTCCCAATGATCCGCAGCACCATCCAATGCTAACGGCGGCTCTTTGGCTTGTGGCTGATCTTGCCATTCGCCATAACTATTGGGCTCGTAGCCTAATGTACTCCCGTGATTACCATCCACCCGCATTAAACCATCACGGTGGAAACTATGCACAGGACACTTCGGTTGGTTGACAGGAATTTGGCTGTGGTTAACGCCTAGCCGATAGCGCTGAGCATCACCATACGAAAATAACCGGCCTTGCAGCATTTTATCAGGGGAAAAACCGATACCTGGAACCACATTGGCCGGATTAAACGCAGCTTGTTCAACTTCGGCAAAATAATTATCCGGATTCCTGTTTAGCTCCATGACCCCGACTTCGTGTAAGGGATAATCACCTTTCAGCCATACTTTGGTGAGATCGAACGGGTTATAAGGACAGTTAGCCGCTTCATTTTCGGGCATAACTTGAATGAATAACTTCCAACGAGGAAAATCCCCTTTTTCGATACTTTCATACAAATCAAGCTGGAGTGATTCCCGGTCTTTGCCAACTATCTGCTCAGCTTCGGCATCAGATAAATTCTTTATGCCCTGCTGACAGACAAAATGAAATTTAACCCAAAAGCGTTCATTATGTTCATTGATAAAACTGAAGGTGTGACTGCCAAAACCATGCATATGCCGATAAGAGGCTGGAAGACCCCGATCGCTCATCGTAATGGTTATTTGGTGTAAGGCTTCGGGTAATAACGTCCAGAAATCCCAATTATTTTTTGGGCTTCTTAAATTAGTGCGGGGGTCGCGTTTCACGGCATGGTTTAAATCCGGAAATTTCAGGGGATCGCGCATGAAGAACACCGGGGTGTTATTGCCGACCAAATCCCAATTGCCTTCATCCGTATAAAACTTAACGGCAAATCCACGTATATCGCGCTCAGCATCGGCAGCACCACGTTCACCAGCGACTGTAGAAAAACGAACGAACAAATCGGTTTTTTTACCTACCTGTGAAAAAACTTTTGCTTTTGTGTATTTGGTTATGTCCTGGGTAACAGTAAATGAGCCATAAGCCCCGGAACCTTTTGCGTGCATACGCCGTTCGGGGATCACCTCACGGTCAAAATGCGCCAGCTTTTCCAAAAACCATACATCTTGCATCAATTGCGGACCACGCGGACCAGCGGTCATGACGTTCTGGTTATCCACTACCGGGCAACCGGTCACTGTGGTTAATTTTGGTGTTTCGGTTGACATGGCTGGATGCTCCTGTATGCGGATTGCGGTCTAATGAATTTGAAAATGCTATTTATTATTTAAAAGAACATCCCTATTCTGTTAACTCAAAATCTGGCCGATTTACTGCTGTTATTTTATTGGTATGAATTTGTATATTAATGAAGACTTCACCATCTTCCTCTTTCACAGGATGGTCGACATACTCCTGTGTAGCTTGACGATGGCATCGTAGTTACCGTCCGGACGAGAAAAATTAGCAATTCGGTGGATCAGTGGCATGCTCAATATAAGCCTGATTAAGAAATACCACTGCATCAAGTAAAGTAGTCAACATTTTCGAAAAACGGCTAACATCCTTGTTTAGCCGTATCCAGCGAATGATCGATTCTTCTCTCTAAACGCTTTGGTTATTCATCAACCTTGTTCTTAATTTCTGAGGTTTTATCTTTAACCACTTCAGTTGTCTCTTCAACCCGGTGTTTGGCTTTTGCTTTAAGGCACTCAGTGTCACTGTCCATGCACACCGCTTCTTTAACGCGGTTTACTGTTTTATCGGTTTCACGGATTAATTCTTTCTTAGACACTTCCTTTTTTTCGTTTTCTGTTTCCAGGGCATAAGCACTGGTAAGAGCGGTGGCAAGTGCTGCAAAAAGTACAATTTTTGAAAGTTTCATAATTATTCTCCAAAGTGATGTTAAGGTCTGATTACCCCGTCAACTTCAAGTCTATTGATTTATCAGACAATTTTTATATTGTTGATTCTTATCTTAATTTTTCAAATGAATATCATTCCGTACAGACTTGACACCTTCTGTCTTTCTTGCAAGGCTGGCTGCCTGTTCAATTTCACCACTTGAGTTGGCAAAACCGCTGAGTTGCACAACCCCCTTATAGGTTTCGACACTAATGCGCAAACCGCTGACTACCGGATCTTCAACCAGTTTGGCTTTAACCTTGGTCGTAATAGTTGAGTCGTCTATAAATTGGCCTGTACTTTCATTGGTTTTAGTAGACGCACAGCCATTAATGCCGATTGCTAAGATCCCCGCGACAGCAACAATTAATACATAGCGGAAGATAGTAAGTTGTGATTTTGCTTTCATGAAATTTCCTCTTAATCCTTAAATCCAAAATTAACTGATGAATGGTTTTTATTCTCCAGGCACATCCGTTGACATACCTGACATCATTCAATTAAATAATATTCATAATTACAATTGCGGGCCTCGTTTACCCAGCACCATAAAAACTATGGCCAAAACCAATCCTGCAAAAAATGCGATTTTGGCCAGCCCAACTGATACGCCCGCAATGCCGCCAAAACCGAGTACCCCGGCAATGATGGCGATTATTAAAAAAGTGATAGCCCAGTTAAACATGATGGCTCCCCGAATAGTGTTATTAAATTTCTGCTTAGGTATGCTTAGAAATAAAACTGCTTACAGAACTGGCAAACTTATTCCACTTGTCTTCAGCTTCATCCTTAACGTCATCCCAGGTATCATCAGCCTTTTCAGCCAATTGGTCATAGTAGGAAGCAAACTCTGATTTAGCTTTATCCAGCTCCCCAACTTGTTCTTCAAATTTCACTTTTGCATCGGCCAACAAGTTATTGCCTTTAGCCTTAAGCAATTCGGTTCTGGCTTCAAGCTCTCTCAGTTCGGCATCTACTTTTTGTTTGTAAGCATCTTTTTGGTTGTGCATGATAATTCTCCCAAGTTTCAATTTTTGTAAATGGTCAGCGATTACAAAATTACTAAACAATTTTTCTTAACATTTAAATACTGATAACTACAGTATCTGTATTTATATGTGCAAATCTGATGCCATGACGAACATAGAACAAATGTTGTTTTTTTACAGAAGGTTATGGAAAAATTAGAAAAATAATAGCCGTGAGCGGCCGGAAATTATTACCCGTAAACAAGTAATAATTGCATGTGACAAATACATTAAAGGTTTACAACGGCATTGAATTTACGGAGAGCTATACGTTAGGGCTATTTTTAAAAAATAACAGGCAGGGCTTGAATGGCTTCCGCTTACAAAGCAAATTACCAGGTCATTTCAGATTCTCAGAATCCAGGTTACGTGGAGATAAGATAATCAGTGAGTACGCCATTGCATTTTGTTACTCGCACCATTTGAGCCTGTAGCGAAACCCTTCCGGCATATCGTGGATTTGAGATTGTGCACCTCAGCTGAAAGCTATACCTAATCAGGTGGATTTTTTAACCAGCTATCGGCACAGCCCTTAACGCTTTAATTTAATTCACATTGGATTTTGGCTTAACCGAGAGTTGGCTGGCTTCGTAAAGATGTCCTAGCTCAAGTAGATTGCTAACGCCGGTTTTACTTAAGATCCGGGCGCGATGGACTTCGACGGTACGGTAACTAATATCCAACTTTCGGCCAATTTGCTTATTGGACAGACCGGCTAAAATTATTGGCAATAATTCCAATTCGCGTGGGGTTAAACTGTTTAAGCGGTTGCAGAATTCTTGTTGCTGCATGAACTGGTCGTGCATTTCGCTTTCGGTTTTAAACACCGCTTGTATACGTTTAATTAAATCTTTGCTTGCAATCGGTTTGGTCAGAAAATCAACAGCCCCCGCCTTAATGGCCTGGACCGTTTGGGGAATGTCGCCATACCCGGTCAGAAAAATAATGGGTAAATGAATATTACGCCGGATCAATTCAGTTTGCAGCTCGAGTCCATTCAGACCAGGCATATTTAGATCCAGTAGCAAGCAGCCGCGTTGATCTGGGCTATAGCTTTGCAGAAAGTGCTCAGCGCTCTCAAAAGTTTGACAAGTAAGGCCTGCGACTTCTAAAACCAAAGCAAGGCCGTCGCGTACCGCATAGTCGTCATCGACGATAAAAACACATAGTTCAGTGCTCATAGTTCGAAGGGTAAGGTAAAGTTGATAGTAATGCCTGGACCGTTGTTTTGCTCAGCCCACATTTTTCCGCCATGCACTTCGATTAAAGCGCGGTTAATGGCGAGCCCCATGCCTATACCAGTGTTTTTAGTGGTATAGAAGGGCTGAAATATTGTTTTGAGCGCATAGTTATCTGCCACACCTTTACCACAGTCGCGCACAGTTACTTGCATCATAGTTGGGTCCAGGAAGCACTTGCTTGTTGTGATGGTAATCATTCCGTTCTCTGTTCCACTTTCCTCGATGGATTCCAGGCCATTTCGCAACAAGCCGATGAGCACTTTTTGGATGTGCATCTGATTAGCGATAACCATAGGTAATTCGGCGGCAAGATCCAATTCAATTTTAACAGATCCTAGCTCTATGTTAGCTTTGATGTAATCACGTACATCATGCACCAGACTATTCATATCTATCGGCTCGCTAATGGTCTCGCCTTTATGCAACAAAGCCAGTAACTGCCTTATAACTTGACCCGCCCGTTGAGCCTGCTGACCACATTTTTCGATGACATCCGAGAGCTTTTGCGGATTCGGATTACCGGATTGCAGCAGTTGTAACGCCACATCTGAATACGAAGAGATTGCATTGAGGGGTTGATTCAATTCATGCGCGATGGCTGCGGCCGTCTGGCTGGCCACATATAACCGGAACGATTGTTCCATTTGGTCGTGTTGTCGATTCAGTTCCGTCGCCTTCTTAAATTCACTAATATCTAAATTGATGCCTAGCATTCGAACGGGATTATGATGCTGATCATGCAACAAAGCACAACGCGTGTGAATCCAGCGGTACGAACCATCTTTGTGACGCAAACGGTACTGTAAATCGAAGTCTGATTGATATCCTGCAATAAAATTATCGGTGGCCGCCATAACAAAATCGCGGTCATCAGGATGAATAAGGTTATTCCAAACTTGCCAATGATTGGATAATTCGGTGTCATCGAAACCGATTTGCTGCTTCCATCCGTTTGATAAGTAAAGTGTGCTGGTTAACAAATCCCAGTCCCAATAGCCTACCTGCACTTCTTTAACAATAAGACTTAGTCTTGTTTCGCTCTCACGCAATGCAGCCTCAGCAGATTTACGTTCCGTAATATCAACGAGCGCAAGGCGCAGCAATGGAAGCTCACCATTCGCACTGATGAATTGGCTGTTAAGTTGAGCAAAAAAGTTTACGCCATTCTCGCCATACATGGGCAATTCAATAGCTTGCTTAGCGTTATTCCGGGTTGCCTGCAGATAAAATGCGTACCAGCGCTCCTTATAGTCATCATCTATAAATCGTGCAAAGCGATGATTAATCAGCTGGTCACGTTCCATGCCAAGCAGTTTTGCAGCCGTATGATTGGCTTCAGTAATCTTGCCATCTACAGCGAGCGTCAGATAGCCGACGGGGGCAAAGTCATACAGTTGCATGAAATGATCTTGAGAAGTCTTCAAGTCAAAAGTGACCTGTTGCAAGGCCGCGTTCTGCATCTCTAGTTCTATTTTGTATTCTTCCAGTTCATGCAGATATTTTTCTGATGACAATCGTTCTCGTTGTTCGATTTCGCGTATCGCCGCCGCCGCCATTTTACTTTCGGTAATATCGCGACTTACCGTAGCCAGGCCAACGGGTTCGCCATTGTCATTTTTAATATAAAACACATTGTAGATCATCCAGATGGCGGCCCCGGTTTTAAAGTGGCGGAAGCGGATTTCCACTTCACTGCTTTTTTCGCGCAATACCCGAGGAAAAAACTCATATATGATGAATTGCTGGTCTTCGGGAAAGAAAAAATCCTGGACTGGCGTCTGAAATGCCTGCTCCCTGCTGTCGATGCCAACCAGACGCATGCCGGCATCGTTGATATAAAAAGGTTTAAAGTTTAAATCGCATAACCCGATAAACTCCTGACTACTGTTAACGAGCGAGACAAATTTTTCCCGTTCCAGTTCTGCCTGTTTTCTGTCCTCAATATCAATAACATGTACCACTATACCTTTGACAATGCCCTTTGCATCCTTGTCGGGTATATAGTTACCATGAACCCATCTGGGCCTGCCGGTCCCATAGGGAATCTGAAAATCAAAACTGATCCGCTCACCGGATCTTGCGCGCTCAAGGTTAGGGCCAACGATAGTCCAGGCGCTTTCTCCAATAATATCCGGCACTTTCTGCCCAAGAATCTGATCTCTGTTCATGCAGAACCAATTTTCGTACGATTTATTTACTCGTAAATAGCGAAAATTAGTATCCAAATAAGCGGTTAGCGCCGGAGTTGCGTCCATGATGAGCCGTAACTCGCTTTCTCGGTCGCGTAATGCGGCTTCAGCTAGTTTACGCGCCGTTATATCACTTTCCGAACCGGCCATGCGAATGACATGTCCGTCGCTGTTCCATTGCGCAATACCGCGATCTAATATCCATTTCCAGGAGTCGTCCTTGCAACGGATTTGGTATTCCTCACTAAAAACCGGCGTTTTTTTGTCAAAATGCGCTTGCACGCTAGCTATGACTCGATTCTTGTCATCAGGATGAATATTGGCGCTCCATTCTTCTTCATGGTCACTGACCTCATCATCGGCAAAACCGCGTAATGCCTTCCAGCGTGATGAAAAATGCACGCGCTTATTAGGTACGTCCCAGTCCCAAATGGCATCTTGCGCACCGTCAAGCACCAGTTGGTAGCGTGCAGCGTGCTCTTGAAGCTCTATTTCAGATTTTTTTCGGTCGGTAACATCATGAATATAGCCGTGCCAAAGAATGCTACCGTCATCTTCTCGTTGTGGCAGCGAATTGCTTTCAAGCCAGATTTCGCCTTTATTCGGATGATTGTAGCGAAATGCCCCCTCCCATGCCTGCAAGGTTTGGGCGGACTTGGTTGTCGTATCATTAACCATGTCAATATCGTCAGGATGAATGCGGGCAAATACAGGACTAAAATCTTCGTTAAGGGCATCGGCGCTAAATCCTAATATGGGTTCAACTGCTGAACTGGCGTAGGGTAAATGCGATGATCCATCCGGGCGCACTCTAAAGGAGCATATCATTCCAGGTACTGATGCAGCTACTTTGCTTAATTGATCTTGCAACTTAAATTGTGCCTGTAACGCAACTTCTCCGCGTTGGCGTTCCGTAATATCACGCAGTATGGCAGTAAACGACTTATCATCTCCACTGCCGTTTTGGGCAATAGACACTTCGATCGGAAACTCCGTTCCGTTGGCGTGCAGTCCTTTAATAGCGCCCAGAAAGCCCATTTTACGACTTGAGATATTCGTGCGTGCAAATCCGCGCACATGACCGGCATGGGCATCCCGAAAGCGCGTAGGGATAAAACGATCAAGAGAACTGCCGATGGCTTCGCTGGCTTGACAGCCAAACAACTTTTCCGCTGCGACATTGAAGACCAAGATCTGACTATGAATGTCTATGGTGATAATGGCATCCATCGCCGATTCGATAATATTTGCATATCGTTGTTGGCTTTCCTGCAGCTCCAGTTCACTGGATTTTCTTTCGGTAATATCCTGCGTAGTACCAAATGCACCCAATAAATTGCCTTTTTTGCTGAACTCCAATACAGCCCTCTCACGCACCCATTTAACCTGTCCAGCGACTACTATCCGATGTTCAATATCGTAGGGTTGGCCGCTTAGCGCTGCTTGCCATTGTTGATCAACATATTCCCGGTCATCCGAATGCACGGAGGAGAGAAAAGTCTCATAGCTCATCGACTTGCCTTTGGAAACCCCAAAAATACGGTGATTCTCATCAGACCAGCTCAATATGTTGCGTTTCACATCCATCCGCCAACTGCCAATATTACCGATAGATTGTGCAAAGCTTAAATCTTGCTGATTTTCCCGAAGCTTGGTGTTTATAAGCCGATACTGAGCGGTTGTGATGACAATAACTATAGACAACGTCCAAAAGCCCACATTTAAAATATAGGCGTCATAAGGTGCGGAATGCCAGGTAGGCAGTAAAAGCAGCGTGTTAACCGCAATTGAAGATAAGGTCATCGCGAGTAGCGTTGGTTTATGGCCAAGCCAGAATGCTGATTCGATAATCACGAAAAAAAACGGCAAGAACATGGCTTGATGGCCGATGGCTGGAATTAGGCGCGCCACAATACCGGCAATTAACACAGCCACCACTGCCAAGCCGTATTGGAACAGCGGTGATTGCTTTTCCAAATAAACCAGAATAGCTCGAATGGTTATCCTTCTAGTATTCATTATAATTTCTGTTGATGCTTATCTTGCAACAAAACAACATAAGATATTACCTCTGGGAACATTGGGGTTTACTTTTTGAGATAGCTGTCACCCTATAATGTGATTAATTAACATTCTTCGTTTAAGACTTATAGGGAGGCTAAAAGATCCATGCCTTTTCCATTTGCTGAGGTTATATCAAGCTGAAACAATAGAATATCTAAGAATAATGGAATTTCGAGAGATATAACTGATTTGGTTTATCTCAAGCAACTCGCTGTGCTGTTTAACCTTATTCTCCAAATACAATAACATCTATAAAGATGCGCTTCAAATTGTCGATTGAGTCACTGAGCCCAGCCTTACTGCGTAAATAGTTATAACCGCACCCTAATTTATTAAGCGCCCATTTGCGAAACCGGCATACAGCAGGCGACATTTTCCACATCATTTAGACATTATTTTTTCCTCGTAAGTGGTCGCCCTCATTCATGTCCCTAATATTAGGTGTTATAAAACAAGCTCATATTCCTGTAAATTTCAGGCTGGCCCGCTAATCGTAACCAGAAAATCTGGAGAATATTAATGACCATTGAATACATGCCTAAACAAAATAAATTACTTCGCACGCTACCTGTCGAAGATTACCAGCGCATTAAACCGTCGCTGGAGTTAATTTCAATGCCGCTTAACCGAATCGTTTATGAAGCAGGATGTGAATTGCATTATGCCTATTTCCCTATAAGCTGCATTGTGTCCAAGTTTTACATTACGCAGAATGGTGCGTCGTCTGAAATTGCCATGGTTGGAAATGAAGGCGTCATCGGCACATCTTTGTTTATGGGCGGCAAAACAATGATGGATAGTGCTGTTGTCAGAAGCGCTGGCTACGCTTATCGCATACGGGCCAATTTGTTTTTGCAAGAGCTCAACCGGTTTGGAGGGTTAAGAAACGGAGCATTAAAGCTTTTAATGTTCCGATATACCCAAGCGTTGTTAACCCAGATAGCACAGACGGCTGTTTGTAATCGTTTTCATTCGGTGGATCAACAACTCTGTCGCTGGTTATTGCATAGTCTGGACCGATTACACAGTAATGAGTTACTCATCACCCAGGAATCAATTTCTAATATGCTGGGTGTACGACGAGAAAGCATTACGGACGCAGCGAGGAAATTACAATCCGCCGGATTGATCAATTACCAACGTGGACATATCACAATACTCGACCGAGCCGGATTAGAAAAACAAGTCTGCGAATGTTATCCAGTGGTAAAAGCAGAATTTGACCGGCTACTACCTTCCCCGGAATCATTGATTGTAAACACTCCTTACCGTCAAAACGTGTGTGAGCATAATCAAATCCGTCATTTGCCAAGCCGTTTTGGTTCTTAAAAAAAGTTGGCCATGAAATTAATAATGCTGTTTTACACAAATTTTGTATTAAATTGGCGCGATTTGCCTTCTTAATGACCTAAGCATTAATAAACCTGATTTGTCTGAGTAATGACAAATGCCAATTTTATTAACCATTTACCAAGCGTTTATTTACAAATTTTGGAACTTGGAAAGTGACAGCTAAAACAACTGCCTTTGCCAACTTGGCTGGCAATTTGTAAACGGGCATCGTGACGTAACAAGACGTGTTTTACTATTGCTAACCCTAAGCCAGTTCCGCAAACTTTTTTATCCCTTTTTATTTCGCAACGATAAAAACGTTCTGTTACCCTGGGAATATCGAAAGCGGCAATGCCTTCACCCTGATCTTGTACCGCTAACATCACTGCATCACCGCTTTTGTACCACCGCACTTTAACCAAGGAATCCTCTGGCGAATATTTCAACGCATTTCCGAGTAAATTGGTAAAGGCGCTGCGCAATTCCTGCTCATCACCAATAAGATGTGCGTCAGTTTCCACCGATAATTCAATCCGGCGCTTTGAGTTGCTTTCTATCGCATCGCCTTCTTTACATATTTGATTGAGCATGCTGGGAATATCAACGCAATGTGATTTCTTTTGCTGGGTTTCCAGTCGGGTCAGTAACAGCAAATCATCAACCAGATGCTGCATGCGCTCGGTTTGGCTGTACATTTGTTCAAAGGAACTGGTGAGCAATGGCGATGATCCGTCATTCATATCCTGCAAGGTTTCCAGATAACCTTTTAACACCGTTAATGGCGTACGCAATTCGTGCGACACATTGGCCACAAAATCTTTACGCATGGTTTCCATTTTCTTTAACTGCGTGACATCCTGGGCCAATAACAAACGCAAGCCTTCACCATACGGAATAACGCGCACCGTTAATATAATGCTTTTATCAACAGGTGATGGCAACGTAATCGCTTCAGCAAAATCGCCGGATTTAAGATAACGAATAAATTCTGGAAAGCGGATTAAATTGGGAATACGCTGGCCTTTATCCGTTTGATTTAAGCCCAGCACTTCTCTGGCAATTTTGTTAACCCATTCGATTTCATCATTCAGCCCTAACACCACAGCGGCATCGGGTAATGCTTCTGTGGATTTACGGAACTGATCAATCATTTTACCCAGCTTTTTTTTGCGTTTTTTCTCGTTCTTTTTGTCACGGTAGATATGGTAATAAATTTCTTCCCAAATGCCTTTCGCCTTGGGGTACTTACCTTTTCCGCCAGATCTTATCCAACGCTCAAACCGGCTGATTTGTACAACTTGATAGCTTATAAAACCAAACATCAGCATAAACATCAGCGGGACAAAATGCCCGCTGACGAAACCGATTACAGCAATGACAATAAGCAATAAGCTTATTGTGATGATTTCCCTGCTCCAAACTCCCATAAGCGCTTAAGAATGCAAACTGGAGGAAATGGCTTTGGAATACGATGTTGGAGCGCCAGTGTCTTGCAAGGAAAACCGATAACCAAAACCACGCACCGTTTGGACCAGTTCTTCTTTGCCATGCTCACCCAAAATTTTGCGCAAGCGCCGAATATGTACGTCAACCGTGCGTTCTTCAATATAAACGCTACGGCCCCAGACTTGATCGAGCAACTGGGTGCGGCTAAATACTTTATCGGGATGCGTCATAAAAAAGTGCATTAAACGGAATTCGGTCGGGCTGACTTCCAATTGCTTGTCACCGATATTTAAGCGGTGCTGCTCAATGTCCAACACCAAATCCCCTTGAACAATCTGCGCAAGATCTTGCATTTTGCCACTACGACGCATCACTGCTCGTATTCTGGCGATCAGTTCTTTTGGTGAAAAAGGTTTGGTCATATAGTCGTCCGCACCTATTTCCAGACCGCGCACTTTATCTTCTTCCTCGCCTCTGGCTGTTAGCAGGATAATTGGCACTTCCCGATATATTGAATCCTTTTTTAACCGTCTGGCCCATTCCACACCACTAACGCCTGGCAGCATCCAATCCAGTAAGATTAAATCCGGCGTGATGTCTTGCAGGATTTTTTGGGCTTTTTCGGTATCGGCCGCAGCAAGCGCGGTAAATCCGGCTTGCTCAAGTACCATAATTAACATGCCCCGAATGGCATCTTCATCTTCAACAACAAGAATATTAAAAAGTGACATTTCGTTTTTTACCAATGGGTTAAGAGGAATGTTAAATACCGAAAAAATGCACGGCGCTGCGAATTAACGCAGACCAACACACCACTAGCGTTGTTCTTTTACCTTTTGTTCTAACTCAGCTTGAGTAAGATGTCGTACTGCTTCACCTTTAATCATGTAAATAAGATGTTCGCAGATGTAAACCGCATGATCGCCGATGCGCTCCAGCGCACGTACTGTCCACAGCACATCTAATGTTCTGGTGATGTTTCTGGGATCTTCCATCATCTGAGTAATTAACTGACGGATGATGCTGGCATATTCACGGTCAACGTTTTCATCTTGACCGGTAATGGTGGTAATACCGTCAATACTCATTCTTGCAAACGCATCCAGCGAGCCATGCAGCATGTCTTTAACCAACTCCGCCATATGTTGCAATTCATAATAATCATCATGTTTGCCTTCGGAACCGGATAGATGAATAGCCATTTTGGCAATTCGTTCAGCTAAATCGCCCACAATTTCCAGCTCGTTAATGATTTTAATCACCGTTAACAATAAGCGTAAATCAAACGCGGCCGGTTGGCGCAAGGCTAAAATTTGGGTGCATTCCTGATCTAAAGCCATTTCAAACGCATCGATTTGGTTATCTTGCTTGATAACCGTTTCCGCCATTTCCAAATCGCCAGTGGTAAAGGCTTTAACAGCTAATTCAATTTGCTGTTCTACCAAACCACCCATGGTTAAGACCTTATTACGAATATCCTCAAGCTCTTTGTTAAATTGCTCAGAAATATGTTGCCCGATTTTGCTGTTATCCATGTGTGCTCCTAAATTAACCGTAACGACCGGTGATGTAATCTTCGGTCTGCTTTTTTCTGGGATTGGTAAATAATTCACTCGTGCTTCCCATCTCAATAAGCTCCCCCATATACATAAAGGCAGTATAGTCTGAGACTCGCGCTGCCTGTTGCATGTTGTGGGTTACGATTACAATGGTGTATTTTTCCTTGAGTTCATTAATCAGCTCTTCAATTTTTAAGGTTGAAATCGGATCCAATGCTGAAGCGGGCTCATCCAGCAATAACACTTCCGGCTCGATGGCAATGGCTCTGGCGATAACTAACCGTTGTTGCTGACCGCCGGACATGCCCAGCGCGTTGTCATTTAAACGATCTTTCATTTCGTCCCAGAGAGCAGCGCCGCGCAGGGCTTTTTCAACGGTTTCTTCCAAAGTGCGTTTGTCATTGATGCCTTGTATACGCAGTCCGTACGCGACATTTTCAAAAATGGATTTTGGGAATGGATTGGGTTTTTGAAACACCATGCCAACCCGTCTGCGCAATGCCGCCACATTAACTGACTTGTCATAAATATTGTCGCCATCCAGCAAGATTTTGCCGTCAATTTTTGCTGAATCCACCAAATCGTTCATGCGGTTAATACAGCGCAACAATGTAGATTTCCCGCAACCACTGGGACCGATATAGGCAGTAACCCGTTGCTTGGGCATTTCCATGTTAATGTTGTACAGCGCTTGTTTTTGTCCGTAAAAAAGATTCAGGTTTTCTACTTTAATCGAAGTTTCGTTTGTTTCTTTTGCTGTGCCTTGTCCGCGCAACACTGAACTCATGTCAATGGCGTGGGTGCGTATGTCTGCTGTTGTCATTTTCTTATCCTTCCAGAGCCCGGTATTTTTCCCGTAGATGGTTTCTGATTAATATCGCCGCTAAATTCAGGCCAACGATAACCAATACCAATAGTAAAGAGGTGGCATAAACTAATGGTCTTGCCGCTTCCACGTTTGGACTTTGGAAGCCGACATCGTAAATATGGAAACCTAAGTGCATGAATTTCCGGTCTAAATGTAAAAATGGAAAGTTGCCATCCAATGGTAAAGTTGGTGCCAGCTTAACCACGCCCACTAGCATCAATGGCGCAACTTCGCCAGCAGCGCGCGCCACTGCCAAGATCAAGCCGGTCATCATAGCCGGGCTTGCCATTGGTAAAACAGTGCGCCAGAGGGTTTCTATTTTGGTGGCTCCCAATGCCAAACTGCCTTCGCGGATGGATTTAGGAATACGCGCCAAGCCTTCTTCAGTGGAGACAATCACCACGGGCAAGGTTAGTAAAGCCAAGGTAATTGACGCCCACATCAAACCGGGCGTACCAAATACCGGTGCTGGTGCAGACTCCGGGTAAAACAGCTGGTCAATATTGCCGCCCAAAATGTATACAAAAAAGCCCAAACCAAAAACGCCGTAAACCACCGATGGTACGCCGGCCAGATTGTTTACCGCAATGCGGATCAAGCGTGTGGTAAAACCTTGTTTGGCGTATTCACGCAAATACACTGCCGCTACCACGCCAAACGGGGTAACGATAACCGCCATAATCATCACCATTAAGATGGTGCCGAAAATAGCTGGAAAGATGCCACCTTCGGTATTGGCTTCGCGCGGATCGTCAGCTAAAAACTCGACCACTTTGCTGCCATAATGGCCAATCTTTGCAAACACACCCATCGCATTGGGTTGAAAAAACCGCACCACTTTTGCTAATGGGATGTTTTGCTCAACGCCACTTTCGGTTTTTAACACCAAACTATCGGCTCTGATTTTTTGATATAACTCGGCCAGTTGCGCTTGATACTTTTTGTAATCAACATCATAGGCCGCTTTTTCTGCTGCCACTTCCGCTTTGGCGGCATCGGTCCAGCTATTTTTTAATTCCAGACTTCTTTGCTTTAGCCTTAACCGTTCCAAGCCATAGTTGATAGCGCCGATTTCTTTCTTTTCTAAATGCGCAATTTGCTTAAAGACCACTAACGCGGCGGCCAATTTTTCTTGCGCAACAGGTAATGCCTGTTCACCACTGGCGATGACTTGCCCTGATGATTTAACTGCCACCAAGCGACCGTAAAAATTACCCCATTCGCGCCGCTCTACGACCATCAATTCATTCGGATAGGTTAGATCTTTAATATAGCGTTCCTGAATCCAGCGAAAATCCGCGCCATTAATATCGCGATTGCCAACTTTCATTTGGTATTGCACCAAAGAATCTTCGGAATCCGTCATGACAAAACCGGATGATTTTGCCATTGCTGATGGCATAATACTGGTTTCGATCTTTTCACCTACCAGTGTTTGTGCTGGATTTTCCGGTTCCTGATAATTGATTTGCGCAATCATCCCAGGCCAAAAATGGATGGAGCCACGCACCGCAATCAACCCCAGCACCCCAACGACCATAATCAGACAGGTACTGACTGCCGCTGCATTTAGCCATATCCACGGCGTACCGCTTTTAAACCAAGATTTCATCATAATGAACTGTATTTTTCGCGTAGGCGCTGACGAATCACTTCTGCCAGCGTATTAAAAACAAATGTAAACATGAACAACACTAAGGCGGCTAAAAACAACACCCGATAATGTGAGCTATCTACTTCCGATTCCGGCATCTCCACAGCGATGTTAGCTGCCAGCGTCCTCAAGCCCTGAAATACACTCATGTCCATCACTGGTGTATTGCCAGTTGCCATCAATACAATCATGGTTTCGCCAATCGCCCGCCCTAAACCAATCATTACGGCGGAAAAAATACCTGGACTGGCAGTTAATAAAACAACTTTGATCATGGTTTGCCAAGGCGTTGCACCTAAAGCCAATGAACCCACAGTTAAATGCTTGGGCACACTAAAGATGGCATCTTCGGCAATGGAGAAGATAGTCGGCACAACCGCAAACCCCATCGCAATCCCAACGATTAAGGCGTTACGTTGATCGTAGCCAATGCCCAGCTCAGTTTTAAACCAATCTCTTAGTGATCCGCCAAAACATGCGGCTTCAATCGGCACGCTGATGGTAAAAGAAAGCCAGCCCAAAAATAAGATGACCGGAATTAAAATGGCTCCTTCCCATCCTTCAGGGACTTTTTCGCGCGTGCTTTTGGGCAAATATTGCCATAAATAAGCAAAAATCATCACCCCCAGCGGTATCACCATTAATAAGGAAAACAAACCGGCCAGGTTTTTTTCTACAAACGGCGCCAGCCATAAGCCCGCTAAAAAGCCTAAAATCACGGTTGGCAAAGCACCCATCAATTCAATAGTTGGCTTAATCAACTGGCGCATTTTGGGGGACATAAAATAGGCGGTATAAATCGCGCCCATTAATGATAACGGCATGGCTACCAGCATGGCGTAAAACGCGGCCTTTAAGGTGCCGAACACCAAAGGCGTTAAGCTGTATTTGGGCTCAAAATCGCTGCTGGCGGATGACGATTGCCAGATATAATCAGGCTTAGGATAACTTTCGTACCACACTTTTTGCCACATGGAGCTAAGCGATACTTCGGGATGTTCGTTATCTATACTCCAAAAACCCATTTTGCCATTGGCTGATTGGGTTAATAAGGCATTAGCACGCGGCGATAGCACGGTTGCCACTGGCGCAGAATCCAACATGCGCTCTTTAATCATTTGGCGCTCGGATGTGGAATGATAAATTCCAACTTCACCATCGACGTCGGCGGTAACAAAACCTTTGCGGCGTTGTTCAGAATTAATCACTACAACCGGTTTTTCTGACACTTTAAACGCCCTGATTTTTTGCAAGGCTGATTTGTTCATGTTATCCCTAACCATGCTCCATTGCGACACAAGGCCAGTGGAATCGCCAATCATTAAGGACAAATCACCGTTTAAAAACGCTGTGCTGGTAATGGTTTGACCGGCACCAACCACATTCAATTCCTGTTTAAGTACCGGCGTGGCTTTATCGCTGATGTCGTAAAACCCTAATTGGCCGTCATTGCTAAATAAGTACAAGTTACGGTCTTCTTTATCGATCAACAAGTTTGACACGCCTGCGGTTGGCACTCTCAGTACGGAGTCAGTTCGTTTTAAAGCGGCGTCTTCGGCAAATAAAGATTGTTCTTTAGCAAAATTAACTAAACGGATTTTACTGGCATCCTCTGCTTTACCGGCTGTTTTGGCCACGACTGTCGTTGAGTCATCCCCAACTCTTACCGCAATTTTTTCCAGGGCCGCACCGCTGCTTTCTATAACTAACGCTTGCTCACCTAACGGGTATTTAATCGCAGGTGTGATGGCGCGTTTGTTATCCGCTGCATAAGTGACATTGTATTGATGCTTAACAACTACCGCGCGCCCGTCAGACAAACCATAAACCACGACACCTTCATTTATCGGACTGCCTTGTGCAAAGCTGGAAATCTGACTGCCTGCCGGTATGGCAATGGCTTGAGTGGAAATGGTTTTACCGGTGGCAGCGGCAAAGAAAATGGCTTGGCCGGAATCGGTAAATCTAACCGCTACTTCGTTTTGTTCTTCCATCTCAAGTAACACGGTTTTGCCTAATGCCGCTTCCGGCAAATCATAATTGGCCACCGATTTTGCTTCTGCGGAAACAAATAATGGAAACACCACGTACAACAAGTAAAAGAAAATCAGCACCACGGCTACAATCACACTCAATCCACCAGCAACCACGGCATAGCGAGCCAATCTATCCTTTAACAACCGCCATCGTTCGTAATAATCACCAGCTGCGTTGGTTAACGCATTAGACTTTTTAATTGGGGCGTTTAATTCTGACATAAAGACGTTTGTGTTTTAGTAGATGTGGATGTAACAAATAAACCACCCAGATTTTCTTGCAAAAAAATCTGGGTGGTTGTTCTGTCGCCAACGCAATAATAATTTACATCCTTGTGCGCATCCTTGCGCCCATGTAATCCCTTAAATCTTTCCCTGGATTTATTTCAGTGTTGCGGCAACTTTTTCAATCACTTTCGCAGGTAATGGAATATACCCGTCTTTTATGACCACTTGTTGACCGGTTTTAGAAATCACCATTTTAATGAATTCATTTTCTAACGGTGCTAAAGGTTGGTTTGGTTTTTTGTTAACGTAAACATACAAAAAACGCGTTAACGGATAAGCACCGGAAATAGCATTGGCAGGCGTTGCTTCAACAAAAGCGGTGCTGCCTTTTTTAGCTAATGGCACCATTTTAACGCCAGAAGTGGAATAACCCATACCGGAATAACCAATACCGTTAGATGATGATGTTACGGATTGTACAACGGATGCAGAGCCAGGTTGCTCGTTTACGTTGCTTTTGAAATCGCCTTTGCATAACGCATGTTCTTTAAAGTAACCGTAAGTACCGGATACTGAGTTACGTCCGTATAACTGAATGCTTTTTGAACCCCAAGCTGCAACGCCTGCATCGCCCCAGTTTTCAATATCGGCCGCACCGCCGCATTTACGCGTTGATGAGAAAATCGCATCAACTTGTTCCATTGTTAAACCTTTAACCGGGTTGTCTTTGTTAACCATAACGGCCAAGGCGTCAATTGCTACTGGAATTTCAGTTGGCTTGTAACCATATTTGCTTTCGAAAGCTTCCAGTTCGTCGTCTTTCATTTCACGGCTCATTGGGCCAAGATTTGAAGTGCCTTCAGTTAAGGCTGGGGGCGCAGTTGAAGAACCTGCGGCTTGAATTTGGATATTAACATTGGGGTAAAGACGGTTAAATTCTTCAGCCCATAAAGTCATTAAGTTGGCCAACGTATCGGAACCTACACTGGATAAGTTACCGGCAACGCCACTGGCTTTTTGATATTCAGGCACACCTGCATCAACAGACAATGCCGCGCCAGCAGTACCGCTGACTAAACTGGCAGAGGCAAACCCCATCGCAGCAATCAGTGACTTGGTTTTATAAGATAGTTTCATTGTTTACTCTCAAAGTTTTAAAAATTAGTCTACAGTGCAAATGCAGCATGATTAGGATATTACCTAAATGTGACAAGATTGTGACAATGTCATTTAACTCAAATAACTTTAACAATTTTCCCTTACAAAGTCGTTATAACTTCAGCGATTGCTGGTTTCCAGTTCGTAGCTTAGATTAGCTTTAGCGTAATCGGAGGAATGTTTTGGGCAGCTCATGCGTACGATTACGCTAAAGCCAACCCTGCCTGCAGAGCTACATTCAGCACTAAATTTGTTGACAAAGTCTGTATGTAAAGATTGGCAATTATATTTTGCATAGCTAACGAGAGTATGTGACGTGCAAGTCGCTAAATGGCGAATTAGCTTGGCAGTTCGTTTGCCTGCAGCTATCGTCAAGGCGCTTCAGTTAAAAGAAGGCGACGACATTGCAATCCATATCGCCAATGAGCGGGTTTTCGAAATTGAAAAAAGCCGGCCTCCCAAGAATTATTGGCAAAACTTCGGTAATACCGAGGCCGCTTGCCGGAAGGTTTCAAGTTTGACCGCCTCGAAGCCAATGAAAGCCGATAGCAGTTTCTTTGACACCAATATTCTATTGTACTTGTTGTATGGGAACAGTGACCAGGTTGCTTGCATCGAAGCAATTGTTACAAAAGGCGGAATTATCAGCGACCTAGTACCCAATGAGTTTGCCTCGGTCGCCTGACGGAAATCAGGGATGAGTTTTGCCGAAATTAGGGAATATCTGGTAACTAACCGCGCCATTTGCGATGTGCAGCCTTGGACGGTCGAAACCCATCTATTAGGCTTGGATATGGCAGAGCGGTATGGTTTTTCTGTTTACCACAGCCTGATTGTCAGCGCGGCCCTTTTATCTAATTGCACAACCTTGTTTTCGGAAGACATGCAGCATAGCCAAAAAATCGAAAACACGATGGCGATTTCCAATCCTTTTCTGACCAACATTTAATCGTACATCTAATGCACATATTTTGTAGTCAATAAATTGAACTCAAGCATCTCTAATGCGAGACGTCAAAATAATTCATTGTTGGCTATACGTGAATGTGACAGACTTACCCATAAGCGGCGGTCGCGATTAGTGGAAAATCCGAATTTACCCTCTAACTTTAGCGCGTTGACGCTGTTGTAAACGGCTTTGAATTTGACTGTATAGCTTGGCTTGTTGATTCTCGCGGTCACGTAAACAAACGATCAGAGAGTATTCCTCGGCTGTATTGGTAATAACCTCACCCCAAGGATAATCATTTCTAGTAACGACTACAAATAGCTTGTCGGTTTTTAATTTGGAATTGCGGTTGAATTGCTTAAATTGCCACATTGCACTTTGAACCGTGCCTTTGCTTCTAATGCTTCTATTGACACTGGCATTGGGTAATTCCGGAATGTTTTCAAAGTTTTCCTTGCTGGTCGCCTTACTAAACATTTTGACAGCATGATCGAGATCGGACGCAGTGATTAATCGATAATCCAACCGGGTAGCTTTATAGGTTACTCGAGTTGATCGAACCAGCGGTGTATGGGCTAGGCTGACTACTATTTCACGGCTTCGTTTACCTGATGAGACAAAATCTTCAGGTATCAATAATTCGTAAAAATGATGCCGCTTGTTCTCGATTGAGCCTTCGGCAATCAGGTTTGCTTCATTTTCCAATGATTTGAATAATGCCCGTACATCGACGTGACCATAGCCCAACACTTTTCTGACAGATTCTTGGTCATCAAAAATATCCGATGAAGCATTAGGTATGGCAGCATGGGTTACCAATAAAGCGCGTATTAAATTGGAGCTTGCTTCCGGGTGTTCAGATAGAACTTTCGCTGCTATATGGGCAATGTGCGGTGCAGCAAAGCTTGTGCCGCATTTAACCCCGAGTAGCCTTCCTTGTACAAAGTTGAGGCTGGTCGACAGTTCACCTAAACCATCATCATTTATGTTATTCGCTGCGTTACGAGCGTTCAAAAACCAATTGCCTCCGAAAGCAACCAACTCAGGCTTTATTGCGCCACCCACTGTCGGCCCATGGCGAGTGAAAGGGGATGGCTGTTCCGCTTTAGCTATAGGCAATTCAGCAGGATCATTAATAAATCGCTGAGAATTTCTGCTGGCATCTAATCGAGCCAAACTGCCGACGGTTAGTACATTAAGAGCTGTGGCTGGATCAATAATTGCCCAAGCATCATCGACTAAATACTGGGGATAACCCTGTTTCCAACCCAAACCATCCAACTGTCCAGGCAGGACATTTCCAGCTGAAACTATGAATAAAATACTAAATTCTCGCGATAATCTGTCCAAGGTATAAGCTAGACCGCGTACATGTCCGCCGAGATAAGGTTTGCGACTGTCACCAAATGAAAGATTGAAAACCCTGCAACTATATTGATCAACAAAATAGCGCACAGCATTCTCAATGTGATTTTCAATCAGGCCATTATTTTCATTATCTTTATCCAGAATACGGCCGCTAAAAAGGCGTAATTCCGGAATGAACGAGCCAGCATCTATTGATTTGGCCAAGTCGCCATAAAGAGCAATACCGGCGACATGAGTGCCATGCCCTGTTTCGTCTGCTGCCATGTGGCCGGGTAAAAAACTTTGCGCATCGCCAACTGCTGGGCCCAGCAAAGGATGTCCGGTTGCAAGCCCACTATCTAAAACCACAACTCCAGGTGCATTAGGTAAAGGTGAGGGAGAGATGGGAAATTGCTGAATATCTAAACCAAAATGCCTTAAATTTAGGCCAAAACGCGGCGGTAAATCAATAATGCGTACATCGCGATGATGCAGCAGTCGTTCTGCCTGAGTGTGACAACAGCGAACACGATAAATGGTCAGACCCGGTTGTTTTACGCTGTCAGGAGATTCAATGTCATTATCTCTTAGCCAGGATTCGAATCGGCTTAAAAGCAACTGGCGTTCTTTGGGGTTATCCTCAATTGGCCAAAGTTCAAGGTCGAGGTAAAAGCTTTCCGTTTCTGGGAACCCTTCCTGTTTTAATGACCAACCGGTTCTATCATCCGGAGTCCACCCACTCATCGAATGCAATGCGTAATAGACTTGTCTATTGGTGATAACTTCTCCGTGGGCTATTGATGCTAATCTGGCTTCGAAAGATTGCAGTGCTGATTGGCTAACAAAGGCAACCACAATTTCATCGTTCTCTTGACTAACGAACTCAATTTCTCCGGAAATCTTTTTCAGTTCGTCGGGGTTGAAACCTTTCTCTATCTGAAAACGAAACAATTTGCGATCATCGAAACCTCCAATATCCTGATTAGTCTGTTGGATAGTTTCTTGTAGCTGCAAACCGAGAGCTTTAGCATGCGCTACTGGATCGGCTGGCGGTGGAGGTGGGTGATAATTACCTGATCTCTTTTCGGTGATTGGTTCCTCACGTTGCAACGGCAAATGTGGATAACTTGATATCATGAATAACTATTCCTGTTTAGAAACTCGATTCCTTCTTGCATCTTCACGGCGGATGGCAGATTGAATGTGGCGTTCGGTTAAAAACTCTTTACCTGATAAAACTTTTTCTTTAATAGCTCGACGTAAAACCCGTTCGACATCAGCGTGCGACATCCCTCTGAATAATCCAGAAATTTTGCTGCTCTCGATTTCGAACTCCCTACGTACACCTCTAAGTTTGATGGTAAGTAAGCGTTTAAGCTGTTCCAAATTGGGGACTTCGAATACTAATACTTCGTCAAAGCGCCGCCAAATTGCGGAATCCAAAATACCTTCATGATTGGTGGCTGCGATTAACAGACTTTTACCGTCATAAGCGTCCAGCAGCTGTAAAAAAGCATTTACAACGCGTTTTAACTCGCCATGTTCAGCACTGTCGGCACGTTCTTTTGCCAGCGCATCAAACTCGTCGAATAAAACTACCATAGGAACGGCGGCGATAAAGTCGAATACCTTACGCAGGTTTGCAGCAGTTTCGCCCAGATATGAAGATACAACGCTATCGATTCGAACAATAGCCAAAGGCAAACTTAATTCTGCGGCAACAATTTCTGCCGATAGCGTTTTGCCACAGCCTGGTGGCCCACAGAAAAGAAGCCTGTCAGCGGGAAATAAGCCATGCGACTTAAGAGTTTCTACACGATGGTGCTCTTCTAGAATTTCGTCCAATAGAGAACGGTTTTCATCAGACAAAACCACATCATCAATTCTGCGCAAGGGGTCTTTAATCTGTAAAAGAGCCAAACCCCGTTCTTTATCTTCAGGCAATTTAGAAAATACAAAACGTTTTGCTTGCTCAGAAGAGCTACGTCGGCCATAGAGAATTTTTTCCAAATCATTGGCAAGTAAATGGTGTTGCTTATCTCGTTCTTCCTGAATAACTTTTTCCGAAACACGACGGAAAGATTCTGAATCACCCTCAGAACCTGACTTTATAAGTTGTCTTAGCAGTGCCCCGGAAGCCATAAATTCTCCATTTTGCTCAAATTATTGCAATTTCAAAAACCATTCATTCTACAATTCTAGATGACATTACCGTAATGGTAACCGCTGTATAATGATTTGTGAAATAAAACAGCATTGATCAATGTAGCTCAAGCAATGTGCCAATAGTGATTGACCGCATATTGAGTGTGACCGGTTATTCAATTGTACTAATTTTCCAAAAATTGACCGTCTCAATTTGGCCGTCCACCGACTGTCAGTCTGTCAATGAAAAACCTAACCCTCCCCCGCCTCCAAAGCCTTGGCATGCGTTATATCAATCAGCTCCGCGCAATCCAATCCCAACTCTTGCCAACTATTGGGTAATTTAAGTCTGGCCAACGCAGCAGTCGGCATTATTTTTTCCATACGCGGCACTGAAATAGCTAATTCCAATAGTAAATCTTCTAAACCTGGATTATGCCCGACTACCAGCACCCGCTTTGCTTGCTCAGGGCATTGTGCCAGGATGCTTTTTAAAGTTTCCGGGCTAGCCATGTAAAGTTGCCGGTTTTGGTGAATGTCTTGTTCTGCTATGCCCAACACTGGGCAAACCAATCGTGCGGTAGCAATCGCCCTAATGGCGGGTGAGCTGATCACTAAGTCAGGAATTAATTTTTGTTGTTTCATCCATTCAGCCATACGTTCTGCCGCTTTTTTACCGCGCTTTTTTAAGGCTCGATCAAAATCATCAATATTGCCATTGATTTCTGCTTTGGCATGCCTTAACAACCATAATTCTCTGCTCATTTCACACCTTTTGTTTTAAATTTAAACTAAAACCATTTAGCCAAGAAACTTTCTTGCGCCAGCCCTTTCAAAAAGTCTAACAAGCGTTGTCATAAAACAGTCATACTCGGCGTGTAGCCTTAATGAGTTTATTTCTGTCCTTGCCATAACTAATCATCTATGTCTCTAAATTATGAGTTACCGGCCAATCTGACCGTTGAAAAGCTTATCGCTAACTTGGGTGCCAGTATGCCAATACATGTCACATCCAAGCAATATGCAATTAAAACTTACTATGACAGTTTTGATTGGCGTTTGTACAGCAATGGCTTAATTGGCGAACTTAACCGCACTAAAACCAGCGCCTCTTTTTCGGTGATTGATCTGGAGGGACATACGCAGGCGGCTTTGGAGATAGTTGAGATACCGACATTTGCTGATCAATTTCAAGAAAGTCCGTTAAAAGACATTTTGCTGCCTGTTTTAGATGTTCGTGCCTTATTGACGATTTGTACGCTGGATTATGAAGTCATCCAGGTTAATATTTTGAATGCGGATGAAAAAACCGTGTTGCGTTTAGTTTTTGAAAAGCATGAGTTATTTAGCAGTCGCTTATCAGTGCAGCCTGTAAAAGGTTATGACAAGGCGATTGAGCACTTTCTTGAGTTTATCCAGCCACTTAATTTAACTGAAATTCAACAGCCCATTTTATTAAGCGCTTTACGTCTGCAGGGCCGAAAACCTAAAGAATATTCGTCCAAATTTACCATCAACTTAGCGCCGGATTTACGGGCCGATATTGCCAGCAAGTATATCTACAGTCATCTGTTAAAAACCATTAAAGCCAATGAGCATGGCACTATTGCTAATACCGACAGTGAATTTCTGCATGACTTTCGTGTGGCTGTGCGCCGCACTCGATCCGGGCTTAGTCAGATTAAAAATGTGTTGCCGCACAAAGCCAGCGCGCGTTTTAATGAGTTTTTCTGCTGGTTAGGCCAAGTTACCACGCCTACCCGCGATTTGGATGTTTATCTAATTAACTTTGCCGATTACAAAACCAGCTTGCCCGTTGAGATGCGCAATGACATAGATCCATTGCACGATTTTTTAGTATACAAACACAAGCAGGCACAAAAACAACTGGCAAAAAAACTGCGCTCCAGCAAATATTTATCCACGCTAGCGGAATGGGAACAATTTTTAAGCAGCCCGGCGCCTAAAAATCCGACCGAGGCTAACGCAAAGTTAGCCATTAAAGATCTAGCTAGCCGCAGGATTCTCAAGGTCTATAAGCGCGTGATTAAAGAAGGCAATGCCATCACCGACCAATCGCCTGCTGATGCTTTACATACGTTACGTAAAACGTGCAAAAAACTGCGTTATTTAATCGAATTTTTTCAAAACTTGTACCCTGAAAACCAACTAAAACCGGTGATTAAAAGCTTAAAAGAATTGCAGGAGGTGCTAGGGAATTTTCAAGATTATGAAGTTCAGGAACAGCATTTACGGCTATTTAGTGAAGAAATGCTGGCACTTGGGGTACATGCAAACACCTTTTTGGCGATGGGTGTTTTAATCCAAACCATCCATGAACGCAAAACCACGACTCGCCGCCATTTTGCCGAACGCTTTACGGCTTTTAAATCCGCTCATTCTAAAAGTGTATTCACCGTCTGACCTAGTTAGCAACTGAATTTCCCTGTAGAATATTAATGTTTATAATGAACCATTAATATAAGAACTTACCGGTGTAAGTTCATCACTCCAAGGAGACCGTTATGATATTTGAAGTTGAAGGCGACATTTTACTGAGTAAAGCAAACGCCATTGCTCACGGCTTGGGCATCAACGACCCAATGAACAAAGGATTAACGCTCGCATTACATAATTTGTACCCCGCCATGCACAAAGACTTTCACCATTGGTGTCATCAACATCACCCAAAGCCAGGCGATGCTTGGCTTTGGGGTGGCCCACAGGGTGTGCGCATAGTTAACTTAATTACCCAGGAAGGCTCGGACAATCACGATCACCGACTAGGTAAAGCTACGATCAGCAATGTTAACCACGCACTAAAAGCTTTGGTTAAAATCATTCATAAAGAAAATTTAACATCGATTGCATTACCTCGTCTTGCCACGGGCGTTGGCGGTATGGACTGGGCTGAGGTTTGGCCAGCTATTGAAAATATTCTGGGCGATCTTGAAATTCCAGTCTACGTTTACACGACTTATCATCCCGGTCAAAAGGCCAACGAGCCTAACGTTTAAGATCTTATCCTTTATAGGATTTACTAAAGCAGGTTGCGCATCGTTCCATACGACTGCATTAACGATGCGCGCTATACTTTATGCAACTCCACACTATTGGCAATGCAATCATGGCAGAAAAACAATCAAACGGCACCAAAGAAGACAAGGACGATAAAGTACAAATCTGGGTAAAAAAAGATACCCTGGAATACGAAGAAGAACTGGAACGTCTACAAGTTGAATTACTTAAATTCCAAAACCACGTTAAGGAAAAGGGTTTGCGGGTTTTAATGCTATTTGAAGGCCGCGATGCAGCTGGAAAAGGCGGCACCATTAAACGCATAACCGAACACCTAAACCCGCGCGGTGCCAAAGTTGTGGCTTTGGAAAAACCATCCAACACCGAACGCACTCAGTGGTATTTTCAGCGTTATGTTAATTATCTGCCCTCAGCAGGTGAAATGGTGTTGTTTGACCGCTCCTGGTATAACCGTGCTGGCGTCGAGCCAGTTATGGGTTTTTGCACGGAAGCCGAACATAAGGAATTTTTACGGGAAGTGCCCGAATTTGAAAAAATGGTGGTTAATTCCGGCATTATTTTTATCAAATTCTACTTTTCAGTCAGCAAAAAAGCCCAAGCAGCCCGCTTTGACAAACGCATTAATGATCCGCTTAAACAATATAAAATATCCCCAGTGGACCAAGAAGCCCAAAAGCTTTGGGATAAATATACTATTGCCAAATATTCCATGCTGTTAAGCACGCACACGCCATATGCTGAGTGGACTGTGATTAAATCCGATAATAAAAAGAAAGCACGCATTAACTGCATTAAACATATTCTGTCGCATGTAGATTATCCCGATAAAATCCCAGACGACCACTTAACCATTGACCGCACTATCCTGTTTAACGGTTCAGATGAAATCAAGCGTATGGAAATTAATATGAATAAGGCTTTATAAGTACAATACACCATCAATGCCCATGCAGTTTTCTGCTAACTATGGTAATTTAGGCGTACGCTTATTTGCTTAGGGTTGTTATGAAAGTTTTGGCTGTTTACAGTATAAAAGGTGGGGTTGGAAAAACCTCCAGTGCAGTCAATCTTGCCTATAATGCTGCAGCAAATGGTTATCGAACCTTAGTTTGGGATTTGGATCCACAAGGTGCCAGCAGTTATTACTTCCGCATCAAACCGAAAGTAAAAGGCGGCAGCAAAGGCTTGGTCAAAAAAAAGTGCGATTTGGATGATTTAATCAAAGGCACTGACTACGCCAATCTGGATTTATTGCCCGCCGATTTTTCCTTTAGAAACTTAGATTTGGTATTGGACAACCAAAAAAAACCCACAAAAGAACTCAAAAAACTACTCAAGCCTTTAGCGGATGACTACGATTTTGTGTTTTTGGATTGCCCACCCAATATCTCATTGTTATCCGAGGCGGTATTTGCGGCTGCCGATGTCATCTTATCACCGATGATACCCACGACCTTGTCGCTTAGAACCCTGGAGCAATTAAAAGAATTTTTTAAAAACAAAGACCTGGAATCGTTGTTATTGTTGCCATTTTTTTCCATGGTTGACCGACGGAAAAAAATGCATCTTGATTTGATGACCAGCTTGCACCAGCAACATGCTGAAATTTTAAAAACAAGCATTCCATCAGCCAGTGACGTTGAACGCATGGGTCTTGAGCGCAAGCCTGTTGCGGATTTCAGTAAAAACTCACCGGCAACTTTAGCGTATGAAGCATTATGGGCAGAAATATTGGCGCTAATCTAAGGTTTAATAATACTCAACTCGCCAGTTATTTACTAAGACATCGCAACTAACCGAAAAATCGTCATATTTTCGTAACAACCCATTGTTACAGTTCTTAATCTATTCGCAGTCACTAACGGCCCGTTCACCTATAATTCACTGCAGGATGCGGATAATCCTGAACAAACAGCTAAAATATTTACCTAAAGGTAAACCACAGAAGTACATTAACAGGCAACCGCGATGACAACTGCAGATAAAACGCATTCTCCGCAATTTTTA
>Ga0208264_1000108_pt1 | contig 44141 bp, 36 predicted proteins | sample LakWasMet31_HOW6_2_FD_183873 | JGI IMG/M metagenome (GOLD analysis project Ga0208264, IMG submission 183873) | Freshwater sediment methanotrophic microbial communities from Lake Washington under simulated oxygen tension - Sediment Metagenome... | ecosystem: Environmental > Aquatic > Freshwater >... | reverse complement strand
TAAAACCGGCGATAAAGCGAGCGTAATTTCTCGCTATAAAAGCAATAGGAGATTACATGCAGAATTGACGACCGTATTTTCCAAAGAAATCAGCGGCAATTACGGTAAGCATGGCGTTATTCGCTCTTATTGGCCGAACGGCGCTAAACAAGCTATTGAATATTACTGCAATGGCTTTGCCGTCGGCTTTCATGAGTATTTCAATGAAAATGGAAAATTGAGCAATGTGGTCGATTACACCAAAAGTGACTATGAGCGACATAAAAAGATTGGCCCTGGTAAGTATCGCAATTTCTATCAGGGGAAATCTAATTGGGCAAACGCTGATTTATCAGAACCAACCCAATTATTTCGAGAAGTATACGCGCTTGAAAATGACAAATTTTCCAGAAAAGCATTTGCCATTTCCCATATATTCAGTAGCCGCTGGATCGCACTGGATAATCACTCAGCCATTGAGCAATGGACCAAACCTGGCGAGCAAGGCGAAGTGCTGGTTGAAAACCGACCATTTGATGTCATTAATAATGATTTTGAGTATTTACCGTTTACCGAGGTTTACCAGCGCCATAAAATGAGGCTAGCGTATTTGAGAAAACCTCAATCTTATAACCCCGAACTATTAACTTGCCCCTGGCTTGACGATGCAATGAAATTAGGCTTGGAAGAAGGCTCATTCAAATTTAAGCAGTTAGTCGCCTACAGTGCTGCAGAAATTTCTTCAACCCCGCAAGCTCGCTACGCAGCCTGTATTGCAGCACCTAACGCAGACTGTTTGTACGAACAAGCCTATGGCAGCTTGAAGTACGAAACAAATCAAAAGCAGACTTTCGTTAACGGTTTCGGTAGAGCAACCTTAATGACCGGTTATCCAGAATGGACACAAAAAGCCATGGCGGAAACGCTCAAAGAAATCACAAGAATGAACTTGCCCGATCCATGGTTCGCAGAACCGGCGAGTCTTAAAGCGCAAGCCGAAATACTTTTAGGTCATCGTGATTTAGCAGAAGAAACGATTACGTCTGCATTTGAGTACGCTTTCACCGAGCAACCAGGAACCACGGGACATAGCTATAAGGAGGCCATTTCTGCTGTAACACCGTTATTTTTGTTAACTAGCAACCCGATAGAAAAACAAACATTAAGAAAATTTTTTGATTTTTCAGAACGTAAAGATTATAGAGAGTATGCCTTAAATATTATAGAAAATAGCGCGATAGCCTTAATCAGAAAAAGCAAATTCGAAGAAGCGAAACAAATCTCCTCTGAATTCCCTTCCGAAGACAATAAGGCTTCGGCATTTACAGTCGATAGTGTCAAAGAATATCAAGTTGCCCATGAACATAATCGATACTCATACTTAAGAGCATTACTGGCCTTAGCTCAAGGTCGTTTAAATCGGGGAGATACTGTCGGAGCTAAAAAAGCACTAGGGGAAGTAACTATGCTTGCTCCAAATTATGCAATAGATAAAGGATACGCCAGATCGAATGAACTTGCAGTCAAAGCTGCCGAAATTTATACCGGATTGGGCGACATCGACCAAGCATTGAATGTAACTAAAGACATCTTTGTTCACAATTATCAAAATGAGCTGACACAGATTGCCATAAACTTGTGTAAAGCTGGCGATAAGTCAAATGGAACTCGTTTTGCCGACATTATACGTCGAGCAAAGCTGGACATTCACCCTATGAGATCACATGATAAGGTTCGTAAAGTAGACTTATCAACAATTCCTTATGTAGCTGCAAATCTTGCTGGGGTGGAATATGCCTGTGGTGATAAAAGCCAAGCATTAGCTAGTTTAAAAGAGCTATTGCAGAATACAGATAAACCTGAAAAGTGCAGAAGTGATTTCTGCGGCTCGCCATATTCAATGGCGATAGACGTAAGAAAAGCAGTGCTTAAAGCGGGTTTAGTCGATTTGGTTTCTGATCAAAAAATCTATGACGATCCATTTTTTATTTTAGACGTGGCTTTACAACGAGCAAAGAATGGGGATGCAACTGGAGCTTTAGCAACGATTGATCAAACGGGGTTTCCTTCTGATAATCCTCAACTGTATAAATTTAAAATCGGTTTGATACGCGCACAAATATTGACGCTACTAGGAAATACAAATGATGCTGCAAAGGAGTATTCAAATGCACGCGTTACGGCTATTAATTTTGAAGATGCTAATTCACGCTCAACTGCGTTAATCGAAATAGCAAAATCTTATTTACAATCAAAGAAACGGGGCGAAACAGAATCCATAATAAATGAACTATTCGCAACTCCTGACGCAATAAATGGCTGCCGATTTTCGGCATATCCCCATACTACCTTAGATGATACGGTCAGGATCCTTGCCGAAACAGGTATGGATCTTGAGGCTCAGAACTTGGCTTGGTCTATGCTACAAGAGGAACGCCTTGTCCGACTGTGCCGAAAATATCAACAGAAGTCGAGCAAGTCACATATCTTGGGAGAAATGGCATTGCACCAGTATGTGGAGAGTGGAGATACTGAGTCTCTTGCCGAGATTAAAACCGTTCAGCCATTTCGTGTGCGTTTAAATTTGTGGTTGAATGCAATCAAAGTAGCGGAAAAAAATGACGATGAAGATGGGACGGATTATTTAAAAACCGTAATAACTGATGATATAACCGCATTAAAGCCAGCGATGAATACAGCTATGTCCTATCCGGAAAAAAGAAAAGTTATTCACGATATTGCGTTTATTCTGCGGCATAATTATCACAATCTTACCGATGAGAATCGACTAAATACACTGAATTTACTGGGTGAGCAGGCTCATACTATGGACGGAAGCAAAGAAGGTGCTAAAACTTTATGCGAACTTGGTTACACCGCTACCCGATTAAAATACGCAGTTCAAGCTGATAATTTTTTTGATGACGGTGCCGAAAAAGCTTTAAAGCTCCAGCCTCGTACCTTTCCAATCGACGAACCGGCGTCTGGTGCTTGCGCTTTCTGGATTAAATCGGCTGGCGACAGCCAGCGCGCAAAGTTACTGATCGACAAGCTATTAAAGCAAATGCCTAAATCAATGGATGATTTCGGCTATGGATCAATCGATACTCTTTTAAATGTGCCTATTGCTTTTGCTGAATCAGAAAAAGGGGAAGTCGACTGGCTGACGAATTCGATTTTTGAGCCATGAAAACCAGCTTTCTTTTGTTTTAAAAAGTAAACTATCGAACATCTAAAATGAATGGTAATTGACAGGAGCGGGCCGAGCTTTACCCGCCAGCGATCACACAATCTGAAAATGATTTTTTTGAATTGTTGGGTTAAATCTAAACTTTCACCAGTTACAACACTTAGTTTTGTACCTTTACTCTCCGCTAAGCGGTATGGACAAAGTTTCAGCCATCATCCATCCTAGCTAAACCAGTACATTTTTTCATGTTGTTAAATACGCACTTATAGCTTATATTCATTACATGCTAAAGCAACCCCGCCAAATACTACTCATTTTACTAGCGCTGATTCAATTTGTTGCGCCGCTAGTGCATGCGCATACCAATACTACTTCTGCGAGCTATGGCCTGCACGTACCCGGTTTGGAAACTTATTCAACGGATGACTTAGCGCAATTTTTACCCGCAAGCAGTCAGTTGGATCATTCAGAAGGCTTGATGGTGGGGGTTGATGTTGGAATTCGACAAAATCTGGCCGATGACCAATCTGATCAGCAACCGATGGCTGTTTTACCATCAAAATTAGCTATCAAATCGCCCCAATTATTGGCGTATGATGTCAATTTTTCACCACAATTGCCCTCTTTCCTGCCGCAATTACTTTTTAGCCTGCAATCCCCTCGCGCGCCTCCGTTTAAAACCATCCTTTGAGCTAATTCGCTCGCTCCATCGCTATGCAATTTTTTTAATTGCTTAGATCAAAATATTTAACGTAACGCGGCTCTTATCCGCATCGAGTAACACCATGTTTGTTTGGCATTTTTGCAGCCGTTACAGCGTGCTCTTATTATTGTTCAGTGCCACTGTTTCCGCTCAAACCTTAACTGCCATGTCTACAATAGAGCCATCGGTTAGTCATCAGGATCCTATTGAATTTGATCCATCGCTAACACTGGCTAAAGTTGTTGATTTAACGCTGGAAAAACACCCTGACAGGCATTGGCTGCAAGCATTGGAAGATGAGGCCGCCGCCTTGGCAAAACGCAGCAAAAGCTGGACAGCGGGCGCTTCGCAGGCCGGATTACGCTTTCAAGAAGCCACCAGTGGCACGTTGCATTATGTAGATGCGACTGTACAGGTGCCATTATGGAATATCGGGCAACGTGATGCGGAACGAAGTTTTGCCGATCAGGCCGAAACCAGCGCCGAATTGCAAATTTTATCCAGCAAGTTACGCGTTGCCGGTCTGGTTAGAGGGGCTTTGTGGGATATGGAGCTGCAAAAGATTCGTTATGAGCAGTCCAAAGCTGATCTGGATATGTTTGTGCAGTTATTAAATAAAGTGGCGCGTCGGGTTGAACTGGGCGATTTGCCGCCTGCGGATATTCTGCTGGCTAAAACGGAAATTCTGCAAAAAAAGGCCATCGTGACTATGGCCGAAGCCGAGTTAATGCACGCCCGCAAACGCTATAACTCCATCACGCAATCGGCAAAAGCGCCAGCTAACTTTATTGAAGAACTGACCCCGCTTACCGAAATAAAGCAAAACCACCCTGCTCTGGTGGCTATTTCCAGCCAAATTGAACGCAAACAGGCTGAGCTGAAAACTGTCAAATTGATTGGTTCCGGTCAAAACAATGTGGCCGTTGGTATTAATAGCGACCGCCCCAGCAATAACGATCCACGCAGTAACAAAACCGAAAGTTTTAATATTGCCGTCAACGTGCCTTTTGGTGGCGAGGCGCATTTAGCGCCCCATCTTGCGGCTATTAATGTGGAAGTGAACCGTTTAATTGCTGAACGGGAACAATTGCTTAGGGATTTGGAGCAAGCCCACCATGAGGCAGAACATAATTTAGAAGTTAACCAAGCGGAAAAAGTGATTGCCGATGAATTAAAGCAAGTGGCAGAGCAAAGTCTGGAGATGACTGAACTCAGTTTTTCAGTGGGTGAAATCGATTTACTGGATTTGTTAAAAATTCAGGCCAGAACTCAACAAGCTGTTTTAAATGCAAAAGAAAGGGATGTCATATTACAAAGGGATAAAGCCATCTATAACCAAGCCGTAGGCGTTTTACCATGAACAGTTTTAAGATTTTTTTTCTATTGGTATTGTTTAGCGTTAACGCCCAGGCAACTGAACAAAAAACAGCTATCCAGATTCCGGCGGATCATGTCAAAAATCTGGGTGTTACCCTGGGTAAACTGGAACCAGCCAGCCAGGTGCCGTTACTTTATGCGCCAGCTTCAGTTACCATTCCACCAGCTAAAGAAGCCATTGTTAGCTCATCCCAGCCCGGCTTGGTGACTAAACTGGCAGTTGCAGTGGGTGATCAGGTAACAAAAGGTACAGCACTGGCAACCATCAACAGCCCTGCATTGCTTTCCTTGCAAGCGCAATATCTTAAAATGGCCAGTGCGTTAAAACTGGCGGCCACCAGCTATAACCGGGATAAAACTTTATCCAAAGAGGGCGTGATCGCCAACCGGCGCGAACAGGAAACCCGTGCTAACTATGACGCGGCTTCACTTAACTTGAATGAAGCCAGGCAATTATTGGAAATAGCCGGCATGTCGGCAAATGAAATTTCTAATCTGGATAACAACCAGCGCTTTAATAGCCAACTGACCATCCATGCCCCGCAAGCTGGCGTGGTAATTGAGCGCATGGTGGTGGTCGGCACGCGTATTGATAGTTTGGCGCCTTTATACCGGATTGCCGATATTAATGAGCTATGGTTGGAAATCGCCATTCCGCAGGAGCGTATCCATGATATTAAGTTGGGCGATCAAGTCTTGATTGATAAATCACCGATTAAAGCGGTTATCACCTTGCTGGGGCAAAACGTCAATCCTGAAAACCAGTCCGTTATGGCGCGCGCCCTGATTCAAGGCCATCCCAACAGCATTCGGGTTGGTCAAAAAGTGAATATACAGGTTATTCAACCCTCAATTAAAACCGTTTACAAAGTTCCCAACACAGCGCTTGCCCAAAATGAAGGTAAAACGTATTTATTTGTGCGCACGCCAACCGGTTTTAAAATTGTGGCCGTGCAAGTTACCGGCAAACAGGGGAATGAATCCATCATTAGCGCTAACCTAAACGGTACTGAAGAAATCGCGGTCAATGGCGCGGTGGCATTAAAGGCTAATTGGTTGGGGTTGGGGAGTGAAGAATGATCACAAACCTGATTCGATTAGCGCTTAGCCAGCGGGTTTTTATCTTATTGATTGTATTGCTGCTAATTGGCGGCGGTTATAACGCCTTTAAAAACATACCCATTGATGCCTTCCCCGAGGTTTCACCAACTCAAGTAAAAATCATTGTTAAAGCGCCAGGCATGACGCCGGAAGAAGTTGAGGCCAGAATCACCGCGCCTATTGAAGTAGAACTGCTCGGTATTCCGCATCAAACCATGCTGCGTTCGATTGCCAAATATGCACTAACGGACATTACCGTTGATTTTACTGAAGGCACGGATATTTATTGGGCACGCCAACAAATTGCTGAACGCTTGAATACCATGTGGGGCAATCTGCCCGCCGGTGCAGAAGGCGGCATAGCGCCCATGACTACTCCGCTGGGTGAGATGTTTATGTTTTCCGTGGAAGGCGGCAATCTGAGTTTAATGGAGCGGCGTAATTTGCTGGATTGGGTGATTAGACCAGCTTTGCGCACGGTTTCCGGCGTGGCTGATGTTAACTCATTGGGCGGTTTAGTCAGAAGTTTTGAGGTTATCCCTAACAACACCCAAATGACGGCCAGAAATATTAGCAGCGAACAACTAACTCAGGCCTTACAAAACAACAACCGGAACGATGGCGCTGGGCGCTTGACCGATGGTGAAGAAGCCTTGATCGTGCGCGCAGAAGGCCGTATCAAAACCTTGGATGATCTTAGAGCAATCGTAGTCGCCAATAGCAATGGCATACCGATTACCGTTGGTGATGTGGCTGAAGTAAAAATTGGCGCGTTAACCCGTTATGGCGCGGTGAGTAAAAATGGTGAGGGTGAATCCGTCACTGGCTTGGTGCTGAGTTTACGCGGAGCCAATGCCAGACAAACCATAGTCGGTATAGAAACAAAACTGGCGGAACTAAGCAAAAGCTTTCCTGAAGGCGTAAAGTTGCAGGTTTTTTATAATCGCGGCGACTTGGTCGATAAGGCGGTTGATACCGTTTTGCATGCGCTGCTGGAAGCCATCGTGTTAGTAGTGGTTTTACTGATTTTATTTTTAGGCAATCTGCGCGCTGCCTTAACGGTTGCCTTGGCCTTGCCACTAGCGGCGTTGTTTACTTTTATCTTAATGAACAGCATGGGTATGTCAGCCAATTTGATGAGCTTAGGTGGCTTGGCTATTGCCATTGGTATGCTAGTCGATGCGGCGGTGGTGGTGGTTGAAAATCTGATTACCCACATGGCCCATACCGAAACCGCAAAAAGACTGCCCCGCATGCACGTCATTTATCGCGCAACGCGTGAAGTGTCTGGCTCGGTTACGTCCGGTATTTTAATTATTATTATCGTGTTTTTGCCCTTGCTCACCTTGCAAGGCTTGGAAGGCAAGCTGTTTACACCAGTCGCGTTAACCATTGTATTTGCGTTAAGCGGATCATTGGTTTTATCGCTCAGCGTAATTCCAGTGATTGCCTCATTTTTATTAAAAAAAGTCTCCCATGAAGAACCCTGGCTACCCAGACAATTGCAAAAGCTCTATCAACCATCGCTAATCTGGTGTTTGGCAAACAGCAAAAAAGTATTTGTGGGCGTGGCTGTGTTGATGGCCTTGACGGTAGTCGTGTTTTTGCAAATCGGCAGCACTTTTATGCCAACGATGGATGAAGGCGATATTATCGTGCAATTGGAAAAACTGCCCTCGATTACCTTGGAACAATCGGTGGCATTAGACGGGCAAGTACAAAAAAACCTGTTAAAAAACATTCCAGAAATTGCCACGATTGTGTCCCGAGTAGGTTCGGATGAATTGGGCTTGGATCCGATGGGTTTAAATGAAACGGACACCTTCTTGGTTTTAAAGCCTAAAGAACAATGGCGGATGCACTCCAAAGATCAACTCATCGAAGAGATACGTAAAGTGATGTCAGATACCCCGGGCATTGCATTTGGTTTTACCCAACCGATTGAAATGCGGGTTTCGGAAATGTTAACCGGTACGCGGGGTGATGTAGCCGTTAAACTGTTTGGCACCGATTTGGCCGTGCTTAATGAAAAAGCCAATGAAATCGCTGAAGTTTTAAAACACATCACCGGTTCCAGTGATGTGTTTGCCAAACAAAATGCCGGCATGCAATTTTTACAATTAACAATCGATCACACCGCCGCAGGCCGTTTAGGTTTATCAAGTGACAGTATTGAAAACCTGTTACGCAGTCAAATTGAAGGCAGTCAGTTAGGCATTGTGCAAGAAGGCATAAAACGAACACCGTTACTTCTTAGAGGCAACAGCAACACCGCCGATTTCGACAGCCTGCAAATTGCTTTGCCCAACGGAGCACATATACCCGTAACTGCGGTGGCAAAATTGGAAAAAGTGGAAGGCGTGGTTAGCATAGGCAGAGAAAAAGGCCAGCGTTTTGTGGTGGTGCGCAGCAATGTGCAAAATCGCGATTTAGTCGGTTTTGTTGAAGAAGCCAAAAAAGCAGTCGCCGACAAGATTAAACTACCCATTGGTTACACGATAGAATTTGGCGGTCAATTTGAAAATCAACAACGGGCGGCAGCAACCCTGTCACTGGTTATTCCGATTTCTTTGGGCCTTATCTTTTTAATCCTGTTTTCCACGTTTGGCTCATTACGGCAAGCCATTCTGGTGTTATCCAATATTCCACTGGCTATGGTCGGCGGCGTATTTGCATTACGATTTTCCGGGGAATACTTATCAGTACCCGCATCGGTTGGGTTTATCGCACTACTGGGAATTGCCGTTTTAAACGGCGTGGTTATGGTCAGTTATTTCAATCAATTACTTGCAACTGGTATGGAATTGACTAAAGTTGTAACGATTGGCTCGGCTCGACGATTGCGTCCTGTTTTAATGACCGCCAGCATTGCCGCATTTGGTTTGATCCCGCTTTTATTTGCAACCGGGCCGGGTTCTGAAATACAACGACCACTAGCCATTGTTGTTATTGGCGGTCTGGTATCATCAACCATCTTAACGTTATTTCTGTTACCTTTATTATTCAGACTGTTTGGAATTGCTAAACAAGAGGTGACATTATGAGCAATAACCTACTTTTAGTAACGTTTAATGTTCCACCAACCATAGAAAGTTTGGTTGTTGATAGTTTATTATTGCTGGAATCAGCAAGCGGTTTCAGCAGCTTTCCAGTGTTTGCCCATAGCCATGTAAATGATGATTTGTCATTAGCGGAGCAAGTGACGGGCAGGCAAAAGAAAATACGTTTTCAAATTTATGTTCTTGAAAATGAGTTAGCTGTATTATTGGCTCAATTTAAAAAAAGCTTTGCGGGTTCAGGTATTGAATACTGGGTACTGCCTGTGCTCGAAAATGGAGTTATCTAGCTATGGTTTGATTAGATAACCAATTCTAAACTGGGGGTTAAGTGATCATTATAATTAAAAATATTCCGGCTAATACCAGTGAACAGGATATAGAAGAATTTATTAGCCCGGCACTTAAAGGTAGTTGGCTCAGTAAAAATGGCTCCATTGAAACAGTCACTATCAAATCACAAAAAGATACCGTATTAAATGCTATCAGGTTTTATGCATTAGTCAGAATTTCCCCGGATTCTGTCGGTGAGCGCGTAATAAAGCAACTTAATCGCAAGCGCATTAACGGCCGGTATATTCTAGTTAACGAATACCACATCAGAAACTGGCATAACGACCCAAGAATAAGTCGTCACCAACTGAATGAAGAATTACTTAATAAACGAAAAGCAGATCGGCGCCGCCGCTATATTGAAATAGACACTGATGCCGAAGCCAACAAATCTATCGAACCGCCAGTTGACTTTAAAATTTTAAAGTTTTGATGTTATTGCAGGGGTAAAATTTTATCAGGTTGATTGACTAATCAGCATTCAATCTGTGTTTATTTTTAAAGCGGCCAAAGCCACTTCTGGCGCTTTGGCCAGAATTCTCATCAATGTTTTGGCTGCGCCAGTTGGATGCCGTTTTAACTCTACCGCTAACAACTACCAAACATAAGCACTAGACATTCTACCCAATATTTCAACTTCATAATGCCGCTTTGCAGCGCTGCCAGCGGCGCCGTAGCAAACATGCAAAGATAATAAATGCTCTTCTCTTGGATGACAATATCTGGCTGCAGGCGCACTCGCCCACTGGATCAGTCGCTGTTCCCTTTCCACTTCCGAATATTGATCACTCGTGCAGGTATCTATCAACCAATGCTCAAACGCTAGATTCATAGCTTGCGTTTCTACAGTCACTGGTGAAAAAAAGGCCTTTAAGTTATGAAATGAAAACCCGGATCCAATGATTAACACATCCTGATTTTTCAAATCAGCCAACGCTTTGCCGATTTGAATGTGGACTTCCGGCTGCAGATTATGTACTAGCGACAACTGCACACAAGGAATGCTGGCATCTGGATACATTAACTTTAACGGCACAAATAAGCCATGATCAAAACCACGTTCGTCATCACATTTGCAATTAACTCCCGCCTTTTGCAATAACTGGCTTAATTGCTGAGCCAGCACAGGTGATCCCGGCGCTGGATATTTTATTTCATAAGCGGCCTTTGGAAATCCAGAGTAATCATAAATTAATGCCGGATTTGCCCCGCTAGTTATCGTTGGCAAAGCAGCTTCCCAGTGCGCGCTGATGACGACAATGGCACTGGGTTTAATCAAAGTAGGCGTAACCTGTTGAATAAAAGTGATGAGGTTTTGATGACCAGGATCACCCAGCAATGGCAACGGCCCGCCGCCGTGAGATAAGTAAAGGACTGAGTTTGTGGACATTTTATCTCCGGTTGGCAAACAATTCGGGGTGATTTTTATGTAAAGTATATTTAAACATGGCTGTTAGGCTGGCATGAAATAAAAAGATTCAAATAGCTAGAATGACCGCTTGTTAGATTGTCAATCCAACATACTACGCCCTTGAAAAACGTTGCTTTGATTTACCCCTTCGCGTCCCTGGCGATCAACCATTACGAGCATGGCATAACGCATTGGTGCAAAAATTTGTGACGTATTGCAAAATGTGACTGTTTACTAAAAAAACACAACTATATTCTGAATATTTTCTAAGCTGCACCATACTTCGTGTACATCAATTACTACTAACAAATGCTTGGTAGTTGCCCGAGTATACGCATGCGACAATCCAAAGCCGTTACCCAATCTATCTTTGTCTTAACTCTAACGTTAGTAAGTTCCAGCGCTCATGCGCTTTGGTTAAATGCTTATGGCACGGCGGATGATGAGGTGAGAGCGACACAGTTTCTGCATATGGCATCGGGCGGGTATTTAGTGTCTGGGCAAACGATCAGTAACGACAATGCTGTGGTTAACTGGCATGGTCGTCTGGATGAGCAAGGCAAGGTGCTTTGGAGTAAATCATCTAAAAATATTGAACTGACATTTGATCCTGATGGCACTACCCATATTAAAGCGATTCAATTAGTTGATAACGTTAATATCTTAGCCACTGGCAAACTGGATGATGCAGGAAATATTGTTAATGTAGCGGTCAAAAATAATCAATCTGTAACCAGCAATAATGGCAAGCTGGATTTAACTTCTGTACCCGATATTTATGCTGGCACCTGGAAAGCACCCAATGGCGATGTCGACGCAGCGCTGGTTAAGCTAAATGCCAGTAATCATGTGGAATGGAGTCATCATTATAATTTTTCTGCTAATGATGTTACGCCTTCAATTTACGCACTAAAACAGGGTTATCTGATGGTGCTGAGTTTCTACGGATTTAATGCTGGAACCTTGCAGGCGGATTGGCTGAACGTGTTTGTTAAATTAGACAATAACGGCAACCTAATACCCGGCAGCTCTAAACAATTATCCAGTAATATTGCTTTTTCCCCAACCATTCTGTCGGATGATTCTATAGCTGCGGTTACTTTTGGCTTTACTGGTGAGTTTTCAGTTTATAAGTTGGATCAAAATCTTAATTTTGTTTGGGGTAAGCGTTATTTTAGTGTCGCTGGCAAAGATACATTTATCAATTTATCTGTCACTGAAGGGGTAGATGGTCAACTGGAAATGCACCCATATCGGCAACGCTATGATTCTGATGGTCAGTTAACTGAAGAGCATGCTTTGGGGTTAGTGGTTAATGCTAATGATGGCAGCATTTTGAGTAAAAGTGAGGTTCAGGTGCGTACTTTTGACCCTTACCCATTTACCGAAATTACCCCGAACAAGTACAGCTTAACAGGAGCAACTTCCGCATTAGCAAAAGACTTAAGCCAAGATCAAGATGGCTTGTATGCAATTTTTAATAATACCTTCCAGCCAGAATGGACCAGGTTGATAACAGGTAAGCAGTACGATCAAATTGAATTATTTGCAAAGTTTGGAACTGGCAATTATTTAATAGGTGGCAATACGAAGTCTTGGGGGGCAGGAAAATCGGACATGCTGTTCGGTAAACTGGATCTTAAAGGCGATATAGCTAATTGCAGCGCCATTCAGGCCGTAAACCCTGTGCTGGTAGAACCTGCTATTTCTGTAGCCAATCTGGCGTCACCAATGGCGAAAGCTATTGTGATTGATGCCGGCGCTGTTGCTGTCAATATCACCGAAGCAACTTATAGTTTAGCGCTGAGCGTTTCTGATTATCCATTAACAGCCACTAACATTTGTGCGGCGGATGACTTGGTGGTTACAACCGTTATTGAGGCGCCTCCTGTAAAACAAGAAGCGAAAGCGGCGCCCGTTATAGTCACGCCGCCATCAAATACCGCACCCGCAAATACTGTTGACACGCCTCAAGTGGCAGTGAAAAAAACAGATTCCCAACCAACAGTAACATCCGTAAGCCAACCGATACCGAATACCGCCAACGTGGAACAAGCAGTTGTCGCCACCAAACCAGAAACGAATGTAGCGTCGCCAGTTACATCGCAACAATCGCAAACCAACGGTGCAATGGATTTGTCAGTTAAACAGATAGATTTGGGCACCGTCCTGTTACAAAAAACCGCCAGTCAGGATGTTACGATTAATAATATGGGTAATGGTGGGTTAACTATCAACAATATCAGCGATCTTGCAACGCCATTTGCTAAAACCAGTGATGATTGTAAAGGCAAAACACTGGCGGCTGGTACAAGCTGTAAAGTCAACGTCAGTTTTTCTCCAACCAGCACTGGCTTGCAATCAACTAAACTGGAAATTAGCTCAAATGACCCTGCGAATGCAGCAACCAGTCTGTCGATAACCGCTACAGGCGAAGCCGTCAAGCAGCAGCCAGAATCTCAAAGCGTATTCTCCTTATCAGCTAGCGATGTCAGTATTGGTATGCAGGTAATCATTAAAGGCAAAGATTTTAGCAAACAAAAAGGCGCAGTGATGGTCGGCGCTAAAGCTGCTGTAATTATGGCCTGGTCTGATACAGCTATCGTTTTTAAAGTACCCGCGTTAAAAGCCGGCACTCATCCAGTCAAAATTATTAATAAAGCCAAGCATGTGATCCATACTTTGCAGTTAAACGTTCACTTGCCCCAGCTTGCATCCATCACGCCTAATGTCGTCACTGGCGTGGCTAAAATTCTGTTGTCTGGTCAATATTTTGGCATATCCAAAAAACCCAAAGTTTACTTGGTATCAGGTAAAAATAAGCGTGAATTGCCTGTGCTGGCTGGCCCAACCGAAACCGCTCTACAAATCAAACTACCAAGACTTAAAGCAAGTAGTTATCAGGTTTTAGTTAACAATAGTGTGGGCAATAGTATTGAATCAGTCAGCCTGCAAATCAAGTAGGCTTGGTTGCTTAGCTCGCATCCTCCAAAGAGCGGTGAGCCATCTAAATTCCGTTCAACCCTTCGTCCGCAGTTCAGGGCGAACGGAATTTAGATGGCTCAGTTACTCTTTCTAGCATGATAAAGCCGGTAACCTACCCAACTTAGCTCAATGCGCGTAACCAAATACACTAGAGCCAAAACAGGATTGACTCTGATGTAAAGTTTGCGGAAGTATCGCTATCCATCATAGCGTGGATGGTTGAATAGTGATTTCCAATAGCGGTAGCGCTATTTTCTCATTGATTTTGAAAATCTTCTGCTCAATTTGTCATTGCTATCTTTTGATAATTCCGCAGCCCGATTTGCTGCCGCTTCAGCAGCTTCTGCTCTGGATGCAGCGGTGGCTGCTGTAGATTGCGCGCTAGCCGCATCGGCAGATGCTTGTTTAACAGACGCGTCCAAGCCATCAACTTGAGTCTGTAAATTTTCAACATCAGAATTTGTTGCGCAAGCGACCATTTGACTGGCAACCAAAGCAATCATCAGTAATTTTATGATTTTGTTCATAGTATTTTTCCTAAGTAAAACATTCAAATAAAGCTGTTGGTTTACAGCGCGATAGATCAATCAGTGATATTTTCTTACTGATTGTTGTCATTTTATGAATTTATAACTTAACACCGACTTAAAGCAAGCTCAGTTTACATAGGCTATTTACTAGTTTTTAGGAGGTACATAGCCTTCCGGCATTTCGTTGTTGCCTTCAAATAAAAACTTAGTCCGTTCTTCGGCCAGATAGGCGCGGGCTTTTGGGTCAAAACTGGCCAATTTGCCTTCGTTAATCAACATGGTTTGTCTTGCTAACCAATCTTTCCAGGCTTGCTTGGAGACTTTTTCAAAGATTTCCTGGCCTTTTGGACCTGGAAACGGTGGTGTATCCAAACCTTCTGCTTCGATACCCAACTTTACGCAGTTAACTGTTCTGGTCATGTTTTTCCTCTTTGTTTAATTGTTGTAGCAGCACTTTTATCGGTGCAGCAAGCGCAAGATTTTGAAGTTGTTCCGCTTTATACCAGAGCGTTTGGTTTGCTTCCATCACATTATTTATAGGGTTATCTATGTTGATGAGCACAGGCGTAAAATCCAAGTGATAGTGGGAAAACGTATGTCGCTGCGCGGGTAATTCTTGGCAGTTTTTAACAGCGCAGGACTGCTGTAAACACCAAGTCTTGGCTGCGCTTATGTTGTCAAACTCAGGCAGGCTGAATAAGCCGCCCCAAATTCCCACAGGAGGACGCTTTTCCAATAATATTTCACCCGCTTGATTTCGTAATACTAAAAAAATCAGTTGTTTAACTGGCAGCGTTTTTTTGGGTTTGCTGCCTGGATAAGCAGATACCTTATTCTCAATTCTGGCCACGCACTGGTCGGTAATTGGGCACAACTGGCATTGCGGTTTGCTGCGCGTGCACAGGGTGGCACCAAGATCCATCATAGCCTGAGTATAATCAGCCACACGTTCTACAGGCGTGTAAAAACTGCTGATCTGCCAAAGCAATTTATTAACGCCGTTTAGTCCAGGCCATCCTTCAATGGCTCTGTACCGGCTTAACACGCGTTTAACATTACCATCCAAAATTGGCTGGCTTTGTTGAAACGCGATGCTCATGATGGCACCAGCTGTAGACTGCCCAATGCCAGGCAGCGCCATGAGTTCTAGCAACGTGTTAGGAAAATTGCCTTGTTTTGCAAGCAATTGCGCAGTTTTGTGCAAGTTTCTGGCTCTGGCGTAATAGCCTAAACCGGCCCAAAGCTGCAGGACTTCGTCAATGGGTGCGCCAGCCAAGCTTTCCAGTGTTGGAAATTTGGTTATGAACGCATTAAAGTAGGGAATAACCGTGCTGACCTGGGTTTGCTGCAACATGGTTTCTGATAGCCAAACCCGATAGGGTGAAATGTCCTGTTGCCAAGGCAAATCTTTGCGACCATATTGGTCAAACCAAGCCAGGATTTGTTGTTGGAATTGCTCGGCAGATTTCATTTAGCTGTCTAAGTTAGAAAATTTTCTTCAATAAATCGAGGGCTTTTTGGCCGGTTTTTTTATCCAGCTTATTCAACAACTTATCTATCTTATCTTTGTTATGATCGACTACGTTCTCAAGCACTTGGACGGTTTTTTTATCGGTTATCAGTGCGACAACATCCAATTGATAATTAGGCTGGCTAAACGGCCCTGTTACATTAATGGCTAGTGCGGGGGCCTGATTGGCTGCGGCCGCATCAGTAAATTTGGCGTTTAATTTATAATCCAGTTGCTGGGTATTTAAATCTGCACGACCTTTACCAGTCAGTTGCAACTTGGCGGCTGTACCTGATAGATCATTATTTTGAATAACGCCTTTGTCAATAGTCGCAGTGCCAGACAGTGTTGAAAACAGGGTTTGTTCATTTTTATTTGCGGGTGGCAGTTGTTTGTTTTGCAGCAGGTTTTTGCCATTATCAATCAGATTTTGCAGATTAAATCCAACCACAACCGAATCTTTAATCAAAAATCGCAATGAACCATTCAGCGCAGATTTTAACTCTTTACCCGTATTGCCTTGCGTAGTTAACTGGCTTGATGCGTCAATCAAGCCACTAATTTTTGCTTCGTGATGCATATCTTGTAACATGGGTTGTAATTGCACATGGTTGATTTTTTCTGTCACAGCCATCACTGGTTGCGCCGCACTGACATTAACATCCATACTGCCTGAATAGTCGCCCTGGTAAAACTGTTTGGCCGACTGACTGGTTTTTACACTGCCATTTTTAGCCTCAACGGTTAAATGAATTCCTTGCATGGTTAAATTATTAACGGTTAGTTTTTTTAGCTCAATCTCACCATTGGCATCCAATTTCCGTAAGGTTTTTATTGGTAACAATGAAGCTGCAGCAGCCAAGGTAACTGCAGGGCTGGCAAGGCTGTTAGCGGTCTGCTTGGTTTCAGCAGTTAAATATCGGTCGGCATTGATTTGATCTATCACCAGCTTAAATTGCAGTGCGGATTGAGCAAAGTTTTTTAAATTAAAATTGCCGGTCATGGTGGAATCATCCAGCTTTACCGTCATATTTTGTAAGTCTAAACCATCCAGATTGGCTTGCAGACTGGCATTAACTGCCACACTAGTTAGCGCTTGTTTATCTTGCAGCTCCGGCACGTTCACTCCAAATGTTTTTAGGGCATTTCTTGGATTAATTGCGGGGATGTTAATGGTGCCGTTAACTGTGGGATTTTGATTTAAGTTGTTGATGGCAAGCTCTGAGTTGGCTTGCATGTCTGCAGCGTTAAGTTGTAAGCCCGACAGTTTTATGGCTTGCTGTTGCTGATTAAATTCTACTGTATTGGCAAGCAAGGCTATCGGTAAGATTTTGTTAGGAAAATGCTCACCAGCAACATCAATATTAGCAATTGGCTTGATTAAGCTGATGGCGTCAAATTGCTCGTTAACCACCAGATTGCCCTTAAGCTTAACGGATTTCGATAATTGGTGTTTGTCATCAATTAAAGCAAACGATAAATCTGTCGAGACCGGATTATTAAAAGCAAATTGGCCGGTTTTTAAGTTTAAAGTTTGAATATCAAAACGCTTACCGGTGTTTTGGTTATCCCAAAGCACATGCGCATTCTCAACGTTTATGCTTCCAATAGTAAACGTAGTCGGGGTTGTTGTAGTGGGCGTCGTTTGATTTGGTTGACTGTTAGTTGGTTGCTTGGCTAACAAATCCGCCCAATTGCTCAGCCCTTGCGCATTGGTTATCAAGCGCAGATCCAAATCTTTAATGGTTATCTGATTGATTTCAATTTGTTTACTAAACAAAGAAAGTAGTTTTAGCCCGGCGTTTACTTGCGCCAGTTTAGCGAATGGTTGGCTTTCAAAGCCTGGATTATTAACCGTTATTTTATCAGCGGTGACTGCCAGCCAAGGAAACCATGAAAGCTTTATATCGCCTTCAATTGTTAAATCTCTACCGGTTTGTTTTTTAACGGCTTCGATAATCTGCGGTTTGAAATCGTTTGGAGAAATAAGCCAACTGCTCAGGCCTATAGCAACCAATAGCAATAGAGCTAGCAAGCCAATGCTTACAGAGATAAATTTTAAAAATTTTGGCACAGATGCTCCAGTCTGGTTAACAATGGCGGATTGCTTAAATGCTGATGATATACTGTTACGGGTCAAATCTTAAACGTTTGACTGATAAACTAATCAAAGGTTTTCATAATAATTAAAAGAGGTGGGATGATGTTACATTTTGCTAGATTTGCAGCGATTTTGGTGGTTATTTGGTTTTTTATGACCGCCAAGGACAAGGGCGAACAGCCAATTAAATGGGCGGTGATTGGCTTGATAGGCTACTGGCTGGCTTGGTGGGGCACCAGATTAACTGTAGTGGCGGCACTATCCGGGATGGTTGCCAAAAGTCCAATGGGGATTTTTATGGTGATGCAAATACCCGCCGTGGTCGCAATTTTAGTATCTGTTTTGATACGCAAAAAACTAATGGCAGATGTCGCCGAAGACTAAAAGCAAAAGGCGTGCTGTAAATACAGCACGCCTTTTGAATAAACTGTGCAGAAAAGCTTATAACTTATCAGCGTTTTTATCCAAATATTCAGCTACACCAGCTGGATTTGCTGTCATGCCTTTATCGCCTTTATTCCAGCCAGCTGGGCAAACTTCGCCATGCTCTTCGTGGAATTGCAGAGCATCAATCACACGCAGTAATTCGTCAAAATTACGGCCTAATGGTAAGTCATTAACAACTTGATGACGAACAACGCCATTACGGTCAATCAGGAAAGTACCACGGAAAGCAACACCACCAGCACTTTCAACATCGTAGTCTTTGCAAATAGAGTGCGTTAGATCTGCAGCTAAGGTGTATTTAACTGGGCCGATACCGCCTTTGTTAACGGGTGTGTTACGCCATGCGTTATGGGTAAAGTGTGAATCAATAGATACACCAATAACTTCTACATTACGGCTCTTAAATTCATCAATTCGATGGTCCACAGCAATTAATTCGCTAGGACAAACAAATGTAAAATCTAACGGATAGAAGAATAATACCGCATATTTTCCATTTGTAGCTTGTGAAAGGGTAAAGGAATCAACAATTTGACCATCACCCAAAACTGCAGGCACTGTAAAATCAGGTGCTTGTTTGCCAACTAGTACGCTCATCTATAATCTCCGGTAGGATAGCAGAATAAAGGGGTTAAATTTACTAGAGGCCACGTAAATCGTGGCTCCGTTTAATTCTACACTAATGCGCTAAGAAATAGTTCATAAAATGTAAAATTTAAACTTGCAATTAACTGAACTTTAGCGATAATTTGTAATCATTAGCTTACAATAATAACGAGTAAAAAGTTTGCAGCAAACGTTTGCGGCTATGTACATCTAGTTAATTTGCATTAAGGAAGCACTATCATGGCTAAAAATAAACACATCACAGAACCAGATGTTTTCGGATTCCAAGTTCGTATCGTCAGGCGTGGAAAAGAAAGCAGTCGTTATTTTTCTCATAAGCTTTGGGGCAACAAAGGCAAATCACTAAAAGCGGCAATTACGTGGCGCGATCAGATGCTGATTGTGTTAAAAGGTAGCAAAACAAGGTTTTTAAAACCACCTAAAAATAAAACAACTACCGGTATCACTGGCGTTTCCAGAACTATCAAATATGATCACCGCAAAGATAAAAGCTATCTCTGCTATACCGTTTTTTGGGTTTGCAACGGCAAATCCAGAAACAAAACATTCCAAGTCGGCAATGTAGAAAAAGTGAATGCGGACGATGAGCTACACGCATTCAGAACAGCCAGATTGTTTAGAAATTGCTATGAATGCTCAATTGATAACGATATTCCTTTTGACGATAGCAAATTTAATGGTTGGAAAAAAGTTAGATTGTACGAAGATGAAAATTTAGGGGCCGTATAGCCTTGTTTTACGCTAATCATCTGATGTATCAATTATCTTTAACGTTTTATCCCTCCGTCATTCCGGTAAAAATTACCGGAATGACAAAAGCCGCATAAATCTTTCTGTTTTCAGATTTCTTGTAGCACTTATAAATGCTCAATCTTCAATTACTTTAAATGTAATGTTTCTCTGGTTTCGTCAAACTTTAAGCCCTGTAAAAAATCCGCTGAGTTTATGCTATATCGACCAGCATAGTCCCTATCATAGTTAGCTTAACGCTGTGCAAACTTGCTTCCAATTACCCTAGCAGACCCTGCACAAAATCCATCCTGGTTTTGATTGCCTGATTTCATGTAAAGCATGCAAAAACTAACACGCTTTGGTTTTGATTATCAGCATAATCAATTGCTATATCAGCTAGGTGAATAATTTGTTTTAAACTGTTTGCATTATTTTTTCTTGAAAATAGACATTGTTTAAATAATTTACCTGTCAAACCGCATTCAGTTTATTGTTTTAAATCATCTATGTTAAATTACCTGACCCAAACGTAATCCGAAAGGGCATACCCCACCCTTTCCTGAACACTTAATGCTAATTCGAAGACTAACCACTCAATTTGTATTCATATGCCTGGCCTTAGTCTCGTGGACATGTCCAGCTGTCCAGCCGAAAGCGCTTGAAAACATTTCCTTACAACTAAAATGGGCACATGCTTTTCAGTTTGCTGGATATTATGCAGCGTTATTTAAAGGCTTTTATGCTGAAGAAGGGCTTAACGTCACAATCGTTGCTCGAACGCCAGGGATAACCGTTACCGAGCAAGTATTAACCGGACAAGCTAATTACGGCATCTCAGATAGCGGGTTAATCGAACAGAGATTGAACGGCAAGCCTGTCGTTTTATTAGCTACCATCTTTCAACACAGTCCTTTAGTGTATGTCTCGTTAAAAAACTCTGGCATAGTCAGCCCTTATGAAATGAAAGGGAAACGGATTATGGACGATAGCATAGAAAGAGCACCACTACTGGCCATGCTTTATGATGCGGGTATTTTTGCAAAGGATGTTGAACAATTCGATCATACTTTAAACATTGACGACCTATTAAACAATAAAGTGGACGTGCTCGGAATTTACCTCACGGACGAAATTTACTTTTTTAAACAGAATGGCATTGATATTAATATCATTGACCCTCGCAATTACGGTATTGATTTTACTGGGGATAACTTATTCACCTCTGAACAAGAAGTTATAAAACACCCTGATCGCCCAGAACGCTTTACTCGAGCTTCGTTAAAAGGTTGGGATTATGCGCTTAAACATCCTGAAGAAATCATACAGGTAATACTTGAGCGTTATAATTCCGACAATCATTTAACCAAAGCGCATTTACGATTTGAAGCCCAACAAACCCAAAAAATGATTTTGCCGGAGTCTATTCCACTGGGGTATGTTGATACCAAACGCTTTTCCCGAATTGCTGAGACCTACAAAAACTTAGGTCAAGTCGACTCAACTAATAAGCTAGACAATTTTGTTTATGGTCAAACAACACAACAAGGCAAGCTTGATCTTAATCCTGAAGAAATCAATTGGTTAAACACGCATTCAGTTATAAAGGTGGGCATAGACCCTGAATTTGCACCCTTTGAATGGATTGATGGCGCAGGTAATCATGTCGGGTTAAGTGCTGATTATTTAAAGCAGATTGAGCAGCGCCTCGGGGTTAAGTTTGAAATTATAAAGAACAAGACTTGGGCGGAAATTCTGGATATGGCCCAACAGGGCGACTTAGACATGTTGACAGATGCGAACCAAACGCCCGAGCGAGACAAGTATCTATACTTTACCCAACCGTTTATTGATATACCCATTATCATTATTGATAACGGCGAGAATGGTTTTATAGGCTCACTTGCCAGGTTAGAAGGTAAAAAGGTAGCCGTTGAACAAGGCTATTTTATGCAAGAATTGCTGTTTAAAAACCACCCTAATATACGGCAATTACCAGCAAAATCGGTTAAGGATGCACTTTTTTTGGTCAGTAACAAAACGGCAGACGCCTATATAGGCGATGCCGCTTGTGCCAATTATGCTATCAAAAAAGAAGGCCTGCTTAACCTGGGTGTCGCAGGCGAAACCAAATATCGCAGTTGGCATCGAATGGCCGTTGTTAAAAAAAATCCTGAATTATTGTCCATCTTAAATAAAGCACTCGCAAATATTCCCAAATCAGAGAAAGATGCCATCGAAAACCGCTGGTTGAGTTTAACGGTGGAGCCTGGCATAAAGCTGCAATCGATCTTGCAGTTTGGCGGTTTGGGGCTATTACTATTTACAGTCAGTATTATCTGGAACTTTCGGTTACGGCGCGAAATGCGCCATCGCAAAAATATTGAACGAAAGTTACTCAAAAAGCAGAATGAACTGGTGGTCAGTCAAGAACAGCTGAGTTTTGCATTGATTGGTGCCAATGATGGTCTGTGGGATTGGAATCTGGAAACTGATGAAACCTATTTCTCATCCGGCTGGAAAAACATGCTGGGTTATGCCGATGATGAGTTGAGCAATAGCCTGGATACCTGGATCAAGCTCTCCCATCCTGAAGATTGCAACCACGCGTTTCAAGAAGCTATCAACTATATTTCTGGAAATATCTGTAAATTTGAGGTTGAGTTTCGCATGCTGCATAAGCAGGGACATTGGCTGCATATTTTATCCAGAGCCCGCTTAGCCATTGACAGTAAAGGCAATTTAGTTCGTCCAAAACGCTTGATTGGCACGCATATGGACATTACTGAACGCAAAAAAGCTGAGGATGAATTGCGTAAGTCTGCCAGTGTGTTTGCCAATACTCAGGACGGAATCGTAATAACGGATATAAATGCCAACATTATTGATATTAATCAGGCATTTACTAAAATAACGGGCTACTCACGCGATGAAGTAATCGGTAAAAACCCTCGATTTCTAAAATCAGGGCATCATGACGAGCATTTTTATTTTAAGGTGTGGCAAGCGGTAAGGGAACAGGGCTATTGGGTAGGTGAAATCTGGAACCGTAAAAAAAATGGCGAAATTTACGTGGAATGGTTAACCATTTCATTAGTAAAAGATGATAAAAATCATCCAAAACATTATATAGGCACTTTTACTGATATTACGTTATTGAAAGAACACGAGCGCCAACTGAAGCAAATTGCCCATTTTGATCCGCTAACCGGCGTTCCCAATAGAGTTTTATTAGCGGATCTGATGCAAATTGCCGTTGCCAAAACCAAGCATGATGGCTGCATAATGGTAGTCGGTTATTTGGATCTGGATGGCTTTAAACCCATTAATGACCGGTTTGGTCATGAAGCAGGTGATCAGGTTTTAATAGAAATTACCCGGCGTATTAAAGAAGCACTCAGAGATGACGATACCTTGGCTCGATTGGGTGGAGATGAATTTGTGTTTTTACTATTGGACTTAAGCCGATTTGAAGAATGCGAAACAATCATCCACCGTTTGCTGGAAATCATTCATTTACCTATTGAGATTCAAAATAACACGATTTCGGTATCGGCAAGCATCGGTATCACCATTTTTCCCGAGGACGATACCGTACCAGACACGCTGCTTCGCCATGCCGATCAGGCCATGTATCAAGCCAAACAAGGCGGCAAAAACTGCTATTGCATCTACAATCATGCGTTAGATTTTAAACAACATTTAAAACGCACCGCCATAGCCCGCATTGACCAAGGCATCGAAAATAATGAATTCAGATTATTTTTCCAACCTAAAATTGATATGCGTAACGGTGAGGTTTTTGGTGCAGAAGCTCTAATCCGCTGGCAACACCCGGAACGTGATCTGGTCATGCCCATTGAATTTATGCCTGCGTTGGAAAATCATGAACTTGCCACTAAGCTGGATAAATGGGTGATTGATAGCGCACTAAAGCAAATGGATAGTTGGTATTTGCAAGGCTGGCGGTTACAGATAAGTATCAATATATCGGCTAAATCCCTAGAAGCAGTGAATTTTGTTACAGAATTAACAGAGGCTTTAAATCGTTACCCGCACGTCAGGCCCGAAGATTTTGAACTGGAAATTCTGGAAACGGAAGCGTTGAATGATATGGCGTTAACTGCCCAAATTATTTCTGATTGTCAAAAATTAGGCGTGCAATTCGCCTTGGATGATTTTGGTACGGGCTATTCATCGCTCAGCTACCTTAAACATTTACCAGCCCAAACTTTAAAAATTGATCGTTCATTTGTTAGAGACATGCTGGAAGACGAGGAGGATTTGGCTATAGTAAAAGGTGTTATTGGCTTTGCCGATTCGTTTAAAAGAAAAGTCATCGCCGAAGGTGTTGAGTCTTATGCACACGGTCAGGCACTATTAAACATGGGCTGCCTGTACGCCCAAGGCTATGGGATAGCAAAACCAATGCCATCAAAAAAATTAGTGCCCTGGATAAAATCATGGCGTGCATCGAATGAATGGAAACAAAAGACCAAAAAATAATTCCAATAAACTCTTAATTTTGCTCAGGTATAATAGCGGTTTTTAACCCGGCTACCTGTACATGGACTATACCCAACACTTTATTGATAGCGCCAACCAATTAATAGACGCTGGTCGGTTTATTGACTCAAATGGCTGGGTACCGGCCACTAGCGGCAATTTTTCTGCCCGCTTGCCTGACGGCAATATAGCCATTACGGTATCGGGTAAACATAAAGGCCATTTACAACTTGATGACATCATGCTGATTGATGCGGATGCCAATGCTCTGGATGGCAAAAAACCTTCCGCCGAAACCGCATTGCATACCTCCATCTACAAACGTTTTTCAGCGGCGCAAGCGGTGTTACACCCGCATTCCATGAGCTCCACTCTGGTTTCCAGGTTATTTAAGCATGAGCTGGTTCTGGAAAATTATGAATTGCTGAAAGCATTTGCCGGCATTGATACCCATGAAAGCCGGATTGTAATTCCTATTTTCGCCAATGATCAGAACATTCCACGTCTAGCGCAGCAAGTAGACGATTATTTTGAAAAACATACAGGAGTTTATGGATATATTATCGCTGGGCATGGTCTGTACACTTGGGGCAGTTCAGTTGCTGAAACTTTAAGATATTTAGAAGCACTGGATTTTTTATTTACATGTGAATTACGGCTACATGGAGTCAAACACTTATGAGTGCGTTAACCGTTTATCAAGAACACCAACCTGATCAAGGCATTAACTTCTTTGAACTGGGCGACATTCAAACTCAACTGGCCGCTATCGGCGTAAAGTTTGAACGCTGGTCTGCGCAATATGAATTTGCCCCGGATGCCGATCAAGAAACCGTGCTCAATGCTTACCAAAATTCCATAGCCAATTTAAAACAACAATATGGTTTTGAGTCGGTTGATGTAATCAGCTTAAAATCAGACCATCCAGACAAGGCCATGTTCAGACAAAAATTTCTGGACGAGCATATTCATGAGGATTTTGAAGTCAGGTTTTTTGTGGAAGGCAGAGGGTTGTTTTATTTACACGTTGCAGACAAAGTGTACGCGGTTTTATGCGAACAAGGTGACTTGATCAGTGTGCCCGCCAACACCACACATTGGTTTGATATGGGAGAAAACCCAAACTTTAAATGTATCCGCCTATTTACCACAGCAGATGGCTGGGTGGCTAAATTTACCGGTAGCGATATAGCCAAAACCTTTCCAACATTTGATCAGTTTGTCGCCAGCGCATCATGATTAAAGCAATTATCACGGATATTGAAGGCACAACTTCCTCACTTTCGTTTGTAAAAGATGTCTTGTTCCCATACTCTCGCAAGCATCTGCCTGACTATGTACGCAGTCATCTGGATGAGGCCAAAATAATTTCAATTTTAAAGGATGTCAGCAAGGAAGCCGGTAAAACACTGGATACCGATCAAGCAATCAATCAACTGCTGCAATGGATAGCTGAAGATAAAAAAGTTACACCGTTAAAATCATTGCAGGGCTTAATTTGGGAAGCGGGTTATAAACAAGGCGATTTTAATGGCCATATCTATCAAGATGCGGCCGAAATGCTTAAGTCCTGGAATGACAAAGGCTTGGATTTATATATCTACTCCTCGGGTTCCGTCTATGCCCAAAAACTATTGTTTAAACACACCATCTACGGTGATTTAACACCCTTGTTTTCAGGCTACTTTGATACCCACATTGGCGGCAAACGTGATGCTAACTCATACCGTAACATCGCAGAGCAAATAGTTTGCCCGCCCAACAGATTATTGTTTTTGTCTGATATTAAAGAAGAATTGGATGCCGCTAAAGAAGCCGGCTTTAACACCATCTGGGTATGTCGAGAGGGTGAGCTTGATGAACAAGCTAACCATCAACAAGTCAGCAATTTTAACCAAATTAACTTAAAAAATTGCGATGTGTGATTTTATTTGTCGATAGCTTAAAACTGATGGACTTCAATCGGTGCTTGCCATAACTGGGTAAGCACTGGTAACGCTTGACTGGGCGAGCCACTGCTCCAAAAATGCTCGCTGCCTGATGATGTTTGCTCCGCTAATAAATCCAAATCAACTAAACGCCGCCGTACTTCTTTGGCAATAGCAGGCGCGGGATCGATGATGGTTATAGCTGGCCCAACGATGTCCTGGATCAATTCACTTAAAAACGGATAATGTGTACAGCCCAAAACCAGGGTATCCACCTGTTTCTCCAAGAGCGGCAACAAGTATTTTTCTAGCAATACTCTAGTTTTAACGCCGGTTAAATCACCCGATTCCACCTGCTCCACTAAGCCTGGACAAGCTTGGGCAAATATCTCAATGTCTGTACCAAATCGGGAATACAGCCGGTTGAAATTTTCACTCGCAATCGTTCTACTCGTGGCCAGCACGCCAACGACACCTGTTTTAGTTTTTTCTGCAGCGGGCTTAATCGCCGGTTCCATAGCGATAATGGGTATGTCAAATGTTGATCGCAAAAACTTAACGCCAGCGCCCGTGGCGGTATTACACGCAACCACAATCGCTTTGGCTTGCTGCTGGATCAAATGCTTACTGATTGCCAATGAGCGAGCCGTAATAAATTCTTGCGATTTATCGCCATAAGGCGCGTGGGCTGAGTCAGCTACATAGATAACATGCTCATGTGGCAATTGTCTGCGGATTTCCCTTAATACAGATAACCCACCTACGCCAGAATCAAAAACACCAATCGGATGATTTGATGGCATAACTTTAGTTAGCAGTGGCTAGTGCCAATTAGAGTGAAAATAACTCACGCATTTTTTGACCTGGACTATCAGCCCGCATAAAGGCTTCGCCCACTAAAAATGTGTAAATGCCATTTTCCTGCATTAATGCGACATCAGCTTGGGTGTGAATGCCGCTTTCAGTCACAATTAACCGATCCGCTGGAATATTTGCTTTTAATTCCAGGGTAGTTTGCAGCGATACCTCAAATGTACGCAAGTTACGGTTGTTGATGCCAATAAGTTTGGTGTCTAAAGTAAGCGCCCTTGTCAATTCTTCAGCATCATGCACTTCAACTAACACATCCATACCCAGTTGGGTTGCCAAGCTGCTCAACTCTTGCATCTGGCCATCTTCCAGCGCCGCTACAATCAGTAAAATACAGTCTGCGCCCAGTGCCCGCGCTTCATAGATTTGATAGGGATCTATCATAAAATCTTTTCTTATGACAGGCAAAGGGCAGCGTTCTCTCACCATTTGCAAGTAGGCTTCTGAGCCTTGAAAATATTCTTTATCCGTTAGCACAGACAAACAAGTTGCCCCGTTCATGGCATAATCCTGACCAATCACCACCGGTTGAAAGTTTTCCCGAATAACACCTTGGCTGGGCGAGGCTTTTTTGATTTCTGCGATAATGGCAGGTTTTTTTGCGGCTGCCTTATATGCCAACGCATCATAAAAGCCACGCGGCTTCTCAACAGAGTCTGCGATTTCCTGCAGATTGACAATCGTCATGCCTTTTTTGCGGCGCGCAACTTCCTCTACTTTGGTTTCAAGAATTTTTTTTAAAATGTCTGGCGTGTTAGTCATAGTTTTTCAGGTTAAGAGTTTTTGGAGTAAGCAATTAAATCGGCTAGTTTTGCCAAAGCCGCACCACTAGCAATCACCTGCTGCGCCTTTTCAATGCCTAATGCCAAAGTAGAAGTTATGTTTGCAGTGTAAATTGCCGCACCAGCATTGAGCACCACAATATCCTTAGCCGCCCCGGTTTGGTTAGAAAGTACGGATTTTATCATGGACAAACTGCCCGTGGCATCATCAACCGCCAATTCAGCAAGACTGGCGCGCTTAAAGCCAAATTGTTCGGGGGTAATAGTATAGGTGTTAATTTGGCCATCCTTTAATTCCGCGACAGAAGTTGCCGATGCAATACTGATCTCATCCAGGCCGTCATCTGCATGCACAACCAGGACATGCTGGCTGCCTAGTTTTTTTAACACCTGTGCGAGTGGTTCCACCCATTCTTTCGCAAAAACACCCAGCAGTTGATTTGGCGCGCCAGCGGGATTGGCTAATGGACCTAATAAATTAAACAAGGTTCTGACGCCCATTTCTTTTCGCACATTAACGGTATGACGCATAGCGCCGTGATGCTTAGGTGCAAATAAAAAACCAACGCCGATTTCATTAACCGATTGCGCGACCTGAGCAGCGGATAAATCCAGATTTACACCTGCCGCTTCCAGCACATCCGCACTGCCACATCGACTGGATACAGAACGGTTGCCATGCTTTGCCACCTGCCCTCCTGCCGCTGCCACCACAAAAGCGCAAGCTGTGGAAATATTGAAGGTATTGGCCCCATCGCCGCCGGTGCCGCAGGTATCGATAATATGTTCGCCGGTTACGGCAACCTTGCTGGCTAAATCTCGCATCACTGCAGCGGCTGCGGCAATTTCGTCAACTGTTTCGCCTTTGCATCGTAGTGCAATTAAAAATCCGGCGATTTGCGCATCACTGGCTTGGCCATCCATAATCAAACGCATGATTTCTTGCATTTGCTCTGTGCTAAGATTTTGTTTATTTAACAAGGCTTGCAGGGCTTGTTGTATAGTCATTCTGGTCTGTTTTCCAAAAGTTTATGCTACTGGTTAAACCATCTTGTTAGGTAGGATAGCGGTTGCCGGAACGGTAAATTATACCTGTTCGGTAAGATCTTGGTAGGTGCGCTAAATCGTACGCTTTGCTATTGCCAGCGGTGGCGCTTACACCGCTGGTTATTCCGGTTGCCAGTTTATGAAAGGCTATCAAGGTTATGGCTACACATTTGGGTTAAGTAATGGGGATAAACCAAGCCGAAATTAGCGCAACGATTTGTACGTGTTAATCAGGTTGTTGGTAGAGCTGTCATGACTGGTAATAACCTGATCGTTGCGTAACTCGGGCAAAATAACTTTCGCCAGCACTTTGCCCAGCTCAACGCCCATTTGGTCAAAGGAATTAATATTCCAGATAACGCCTTGCACAAATATTTTGTGTTCATAAAACGCCAGCAAAGAACCCAATGTTTTTGGGGTGAGTTTTTTAAACAAAAATGAATTTGACGGTTTGTTGCCATCAAATACTTTGGATGCAACTAAAACGGCATCTTTTTGATCTTCCGGTGAGAGCTCTTGTTTAACTTCTTCGGCTGTTTTCCCTCGCATTAACGCTTCAGGCTGGGCAAGGAAATTGGATACCAGAATATCGTGATGATCAGGTAAGTTATAATGACTGTTAGCGGCCACCAAAAAGTCACATGGAACCAGTTTAGTTCCTTGATGGATCAACTGGTAAAAGGCGTGCTGACCATTGGTGCCTTGTTGTCCCCAAATAATTTGCCCGGTGTGGTAATGGATTTTATTGCCGTTCATGTCAACGCTTTTGCCATTGCTTTCCATATCGCCTTGTTGCAGATAATCTGCAAAATAACGCATGGAATAATCGTACGGTAATAAGGCGTAGGATTCGGCTTTATAAAAGTTGTTATACCAAATTCCCAATAAACCCATGATAGCGGGGATGTTTTGTTCAAACGGCGTGTTTTTAAAATGCAGATCCACTTCATGTGCGCCAAGTAACAAATCTTCAAAGTTATCCATGCCCACGTATAAGGCAATAGAAAGCCCTACGGCTGACCATAGCGAATAACGTCCACCCACCCAGTCCCAAAATTCAAACATGTTATTGGTATCGATACCAAATTTTGAGACTTCTTCCGCCGAGGTGGAAACGGCAACAAAATGTTTGGCTATGGCTTGCTGATCATTCGTTCTAGTTAGAAACCAGTTTTTTGCCGAATTGGCGTTGGTCATGGTTTCTTGGGTGGTAAATAACTTGGAAGCAACCACAAATAGCGTGGTTTCAGGATTAAGCGACTTCAGCGCGGTAATCAGGTCAGCCTGATCAATATTGGATATAAAATGGACTTTAAGTGCCTCTGAGCTGTAAGGCGCTAAAGCCGAGGCCACCATTTTAGGACCCAGACTTGATCCGCCTATGCCGATATTGACAACGTCAGTAATGGATTTGCCGGTATAACCTTTCCAGTCACCAGAACGAACACGGTCGCAGAAAACACGCATTTTAGCCAGAACAGCGTTAATCAGGGGCATAACATCTTGCCCGTCCACATAGATGGGATAATTACTTCGGTTTCGAAGCGCAGTATGTAAAACCGCTCGCCGTTCGGTGGTGTTAATCGCTTCGCCTGCATACATGGCCGCAATTTTGCCATGTAAGTCGGCATCTCTTGCTAAATCGGCCAATAACGGTATAGTCTTATCCGTTATCAGGTTTTTTGAGTAATCAAATAGAATGTCATTAAATTTTAGGGAAAATTTATTAAACCGGTTGGTATCTTCAGCAAAAGCGTCACGAAGTGAATAGTTTTGGATTTGGTGGTAATGGTCTTCTAATACCGACCAAGCTTTTGAGGAAGTCAAAGATGACATATTTACGGAACTCCGTTAGAAATAATTTATCTTAAGTCTACGAAAAGCAAGTAAGGATAGCAAGAGCGCAATAAGTTCATAATTATTTGCTGATATACTGCGGGCTGTAAACACTGGAGCATACCAACTTCTTTATTTGGTAAAACTGATATGCTAAAGTTGTCTGATGCTATGTGACTGATAGCAAATGTCGGTTGTAAAACCGGTCGTTAAAATAATAATTAATATTCAGAACTGGAAGGTATATATGAAAAAAGCACAACTATTTAGAAATGGTTTACTCTGCTTCGTAGGATTATTCTTTTCCGCTACCCTTTGGGCGCATGGTGGAGCAGCAGGTACAGATACTGACCAGTGTAAATTTGAATTGGAACCAGGCCACTGGATTCATTACACCGCTTACCAGCCTAAAGAATATCCCGCTGAAGAATTTTGCGGCAATATCCCGGGCACTGACTCACAAATTCAATTAGTGTTCGATTATCAGGATATGAAATATCGTAACAATACCGTTGAATTTGAAGTGACTAAAGAACCAGAAGGTACTCGTGTATTCTTCGAAGAAGCTAAAAAACATAAATCCGGCACAGTGATGTTAAACTTGCCAAATGGCGTGCCAGAAGCAGGTAAATATTTAATCCATATTACCTTAGTGCCAGATCAAGGCGAAAGACTTGACGCTCATATGGGCTTTAAAGCGGGCAGCGGTACACAAGTTAAAAAGACTTCATTATTGTTGTACGCATTTTTTGCGTTAGCTGGTTTGTATGTTGTGTATCTATCAAATGCCAGCTTCAAAAGAACAATTGATGGCCTGCTTGGTAAAGTTAAAGATATATAAACAAACAATTATAGTTTAGCAGCCTGTGTTTCAGGCATGATGACAATGGCAGTTGCACAGCGCTGTTAAACAATTAGAGGATCTAAGGCAATGGTTAAATTAATACCGTTTTGGCTATCGGTAATGCTACTTTCTTCGGCGGTATCTGCAGTAGAAATTGAAGATCATGACGGCATGCTAATGAACCACGGAGACGGTCACTTAATGGATATGGGTGGCGGTATGGTGATGGGGCAAAACACCGAAACCCTACCCCCTGGTTGCAATAAAGTTTCTGAAACAAAAGAAATTACTGTGCATGCCGGACATAAATATGCAGAGAAATTTCCTGGCAGAATGTTTGCATTTGATACCCAAGAGTTCAACTTCAAACCCTGTACCAAGTTAACTGTACATTTTATTAACGAAGATAAAATTCGCCATCAATGGATGATGCACGGATTGCCTAAAAATATTTATAACAAAGGCATGTTCCATCTTGAGGTTTCGGGACCAGCCAAAGTTTCCGGAACGCTCATATTACCCCCCAATGACAAAACCTACTTAGTGCATTGCGACATAGCCCAACACATGGAAAAAGGCATGAAAGCACAGTTAAAAGTTGGTAAAGGGGATGGTGATTTGCCAAGCATTCCTGGTTTAACGGCCAATGCATTTGCTGACGACTATAACGCCACGTTGCCCGAATTGCTGGTTGCTGCTGAATCCGCTGCAAAAATTGCGCTGGAACAGCCTATTGCACCAGTGGCTGTAGCTGCAGCCGCACCAGTAGCAAAAGTACCAGTAGAAGAGTCTGCTTTTTCAGGCATTACTGTTATTGGCTTGGCTATTGGATTTCTGTTGGCACCGTTTTTAGCTAAAAAATTCAAAGGTATGAGCGTATCGGAAGCCGTTGCTTATAGTTTTGAAATGATCTCAGAAGCGATTAAGAAAGTTGTTAAACTGGTTTCATCATTAATTAATTCAATTTTCTCCAGTAAAAATAAAGTATTACCTGGTGGTTAATTGGTAACTATAAAAAAGCCCCTGTGCTCTTTCGAGCCAGGGGCTTTTTTTTGAGGTAAACTTGTGCAAGAACTTTTTACAGAATTAGGCGGATTATTTGCCAGTGCTTTTATTTCCGCCACCATTGCGCCGGGCGGTTCAGAGGCGGTATTAGCCTATTTGGTTAGTCAGGGACATTATGCGATTTTTTCGTTGATTATAATCGCCACCGTTGGAAATACCCTGGGCGCGATGACCACTTGGGGGTTGGGCATGTTGGCGGCCAGAAAATACCCGGTTGCCAATCTATTACCGGAAAACAAACAAAAAGCGCTTGCAACAGTTAAAAAAAATGGCCTTTGGATTTTGTTTTTTTCCTGGCTGCCCATCGTTGGTGATGCTTTTTGTTTTGCTGGTGGCTGGTTAAAAATGCCCATCCTATCAGCCAGTTTAATCATTCTGATCGGAAAACTCACCCGCTATATCATGGTGGCGTGGTTATTTGTATAGCCTCTCTATAACAGCTCAAGGTAAACGTGTTACGCCATTTCCCAAAACTCAATATCGACTATTCACACCGCAAACGCGATTACATCATCGCCGGATTTACATTTTTTTGTGTCGCAGTCTGCTTGATCAGTGATGCCAATGCCAGCATGGAGAAACAAAATGCCCTTGGCGTGAGTGGCTGGGTGTTTTTAATTGGCCTGCTGCTGGGTGAAAACCGCGAAGTTAGAATGCAGGTGATTATTGCGGTGATGTTTGCCACTATCGGTGAGCATTTCGCTTCTGTGTTTATGGGCGGCTATACCTACCGCTACAGCAACGTGCCAGCCTATGTACCGCCTGGTCATGGTATGGTTTATCTGACAGCCGTGGCACTGGGGCGATCCGGTTTTTTCCTGCGCTACGCCAGACAAATCGCCACCTTTGTAGTGATTGTTTGCGGTGTTTGGTCAATATGGGGTATCAGTGGCATTCCTGAGCAAGGCGATTCAGTAGGCGCTTTACTGTTTTGCGTATTTTTGGCCTATTTGTTTAAAGGTCGCTCGCCGATGGTCTATTTAGCGGCTTTTTTTATTACCACCTGGCTGGAATTAATCGGCACCGCCGTCGGCACCTGGAAATGGGCATCCATTGATCCAGTACTAAGTCTGCCACAAGGTAACCCGCCCAGTGGCGTTGCCGCCTGGTATTGTTTAGTGGATGCGGTGGCTATGGGCGGCGCGGGTCCATTGTTACATGGCATTAAAAACGTAGTAAACTGGCTTAAATCTGGTAAATTAAGAAATGCTGTGTATGGTAGCTCGCGGAGCGAATAACTATTAGCAACTTGGGTATACATCCCTCCCATAGTCTGGGATGTCAACAATCAATAAAGGTAAGTGGTATGGATCGTCGTGATTTTATTCGATTAAGTGCAATAAGTTTAGGAACTGGCTTAGCAACACCTGCAATTACGCTAGCTGAATCGGCAACACCAAAAATTGGCAGTGATCTCTATTACACCAAAAACGATCCAGGACGCTGGAGTGGTAAGGTTGCCACTCATTTACCCACCATTGAAATTGAAAAAACAGCCGATGCCGTTACAGTTAAAGTAGTCACCCCTCACGAAATGAAAGGCTACGAACACTACATTGTTAAGCATGTTTTATTGGATAAAAATTATAAGTTTTTAGACGAGCACCTGTTCAATCCAACTAAAGATAAACAAGCGGTTTCCAGTTTTACTTTAAAAGACTACAGCGGGCAGTTTTTTGCCTTAAGCGTTTGTAACAAGCATGATCTTTGGTTAACTGAAGCGTTAATCTAATCAGGCATAATTCTGCACTAGAAGCCCCAGTGGTTTTATAACGTTATCTTGATAACAATCCAATACGCAAGTCGCTTTACCTATAAATTACAGGCAAAGCGACAACTTGATTTCCTCATAACAACCTTGAGCGATCACAAATTCCTTGGTTTAAATTAATGCTTTCTAATAAGCCCCTAAAGCCGGAACCCAAAAAAATTCTGGTTATTGCCATGCCCTATTTAGGGGATGTGCTTTTAGCAACACCTGTCTGGCATTCATTGCGAAACGCTTACCCGCTGGCGCAAATCGATGCGCTGGTTTTTGAAGATACTAAGGGGATGTTGCAAGGCAATCCAGATATAAACCAAATTATCACTACCCAAAGAAGACCCACCTTTGCGCAAAAGTGGGCGTTATTTGTGCAAATATTCCGGCGCTATGACTTGGCTATCGCCATCCAGACGGCAGACAGACCGTTTTTTTATACCTTATTTGCCTCATCTTTTAGAGTAAATGCGGTCCCTCCTAAACCTAAAGCCTGGTGGAAGCGATACTTTGCTCAACGCTGGACTGAATTTGACAATGAAAATACCCACACGGTATTACAAAATCTTAAGGTGTTGGATTTAATCAGCGTACCCAAACTCTTTGATTTGGTAGCGCCACGGGTTACAGACAGCACTAACCTTGAACGACGCTGGCCTTTTCTAATTGAGAGCCGCCGGTTTGCAGTACTGCACCCACTGCCGCAGTTCCAGTACAAACGCTGGACGCAAGCCGGCTGGCTTGAGATAGGCAGGTATTTGGATAATTCAGGTTTTACCCTAGTGCTTTCAGGCGGACCCGCTGAGCAGGAAGTCGCTTATCTAAATGATTTAGCCAAACAATTACCTGGACAACCAATAAATTTGGCCGGACAAGTGTCACTGCCGGAGCTGGCTGACATTATCAAAAAATCCGCCCTTTTTATCGGACCGGATACAGGCATTACCCATTTGGCAGCAGCAACAGGCATTCCGGTTATCGCCTTATTTGGCCCGACAAACCCAGTAAAATGGGCACCGTGGCCAAGTGGCTATCAACAAGATAACAATCCATTTCAAAAGGTTGGCTGTCAACAAGTTAACAACGTTACCTTGATTCAGGGCGAGGCAACTTGCGCACCGGGTGTGCCCTGTCATGCAGAAGGTTGTGATCGACACAGGCAAAGCCATAGTCAGTGTTTAGATACGCTGCCAGCCGCCAAAGTGATAGCCGCTATTAACAACCTATCACAATGATTTATAACATATTATATTAGCATTAGCATGACTAACACGCGATCAGCTTTACAACTAACACAGCAACTGGCCCTAAAATTCGGCGGGATAGCCATGGTGCCATTTATATTTGCCATCTACTTTTCAACCGGCTTAACTACTGTTCTTTCAATTGTCTTGGCTGTTTGCTGGCTAGTTGCAGCAGAATTTAAAAACGTACCTTCCATACTAAAAAACCAGCCAGTCGCATTATGGTCATTGTTATTATTTGGCTGTTTTTTATTGGGTTTGAGTTATGGTGATTCATCCATTAACGAAGGCTTGAGAATGGTCGGCAAATACCGAGAATTATTTTATATTCCTCTGTTGATCGGTTTACTAAAAACGCCACGGTATCACAACATGGCGTGGCGGGCTTTTATAGCTGCATCCATCATCACCTTATTAATTTCTTATCTGCAATATGCCGGCGTGTTTGCGCTGAACGAGCATGGCGATGCCTGCGTTAAAAGCCGCATCACCCATAGCATTTATATTTCATTTTTTACTTATTATTGCTTGCATAAAGCCTTTCAGGATAAAACACACGCCAAGTATTATCTTGCTTTAGCTGTAGTAGCTATCTATAACCTGTTTTTTATTGTTGAAGGTAGAACAGGACAAGCAGGCTTATTATTATTAATCCTGTTATTTGCTTCCCAACGCTTAAGCAAAAAAGGCATTTTATTGACTGGATTAGCAATCGTAGCGTTTATGATTTTGTTTATTACATTTTCCGAAAAGGCTGATCGCTTACATGATGTGGTTAAAAATACCGAGGCCTATTTACAACCAAATGAACATCCAGATGTTAAGGCCAATGAAACTTCAATGGGGCTTAGATATACCTATTGGAAATATGCAGCAAAATTAATTGCCGAAAAACCGTTACTAGGACATGGTACAGGTAGTTTTGCAGAACAATATAAACGTATCTCAGTCACTGAAAAGCATAAAACAGCTAATCCGCATAACGAATTACTTATGATTGGAGTACAACTGGGGGTTTTTGGAATGCTGATTTATTTGGGATTTTTAGCGCAGTTATTTAAACAGTCAACAAACCTGGATATGGAAAACAAATATCTGGCGCAGGGATTATTGCTAATCTTAATTATTACCAGCGCGTTTAACAGCCCGATACTGGATCTTTCCGAAGGCCATTGGTTTGTGACCTTAATTGCGTTGTGTTATGGCGCTCAAAGCCATCAATTTAAAACACCTGCGTAAATATCCATAACCGGTATTTCGCAATCCAAGCAAACAAAAGGCACGCTATCTTGCTGAGTGTAATAATCCAGATACCATTCTTGTTGTTGGTTACGGGTATATTTTTTAACGCTATATTTATCTTGTGCCACCAAACAGTATTCCTGAACACTGGGGATGCTTTGGTAAGCCAATAACTTTTCCCGTTTATCTGTGCTGGCTGTGGCGGGAGAAAGCACCTCAATAATCAAACAAGGCTGGGATAGTGCATAATCGTCGGTTTCCTTATCACTGCAGCCCAACATAACATCAGGATAATAATAGGTTTTTCTATGGGCAATTTTTAACTTCACATCACTTATATACACATGACAAGGCGTATCTTTAACATGAGTACGAAGAATGCCAAATAAATTTCCACTGATTTGATTATGCGCCCGACTAGCTCCAGTCATGGCAAAAATAGACCCGTCTATGTATTCATGCCGCTCCTGACTATTCATTTCCATGGCTAAATATTCAGCTTCGCCAATATACGGAACTGGGGTATGTGCTAACATTTTTATTCTCCAATTAAAAACTGTAGACTTGTCACCATCTTAAAAACTGTCGTCATTATACTTAAAGATATGCCAAAAACACCCAAAGCAACAGCTCAGGTTTATAAACGTTTGATGACTTACGTCAAGCCGCATCGCAAACTGTTTGTCATTAGTATTATCGGATTTCTCATCTATTCCAGCACCCAACCACTGTTTGCCAACCTAATCCAGCAAATCATTGACTCGCTACAAGCAAAAGAACGTGAAAAGATGTTGTTTCTGCCGTTATTTTTTAGCGGCCTGGTGGTTTTACGCGGTATAGGTAACTATGTTGGTAACTATTTTTTAGCCAAAGTCTCAGTTAATGTCATCCACGTTTTGCGTTGCGAGATTTTTGACCACTACACCCGTTTGCCCACCGCTTACTTTGATGACAACAACAGCGGCTTCATGATCTCGCGTATTACCCACAACGTCGGCCAAGTTGCCCAAGCCACCACGGACGCCGTGCGCAAAGTGGTGCAGGAAGGCTTGACGGCGCTGGGCTTATTGGCCTACCTGTTTTATGTCAATTGGCAGTTATCACTGGTGTTTTTAGTGGTTACGCCGATCATTGCGGTATTGGTTAATTACGTGAGCAAACGTTTGCGTATGTTAAGCAGACGGCTGCAGGATTCGGTGGGCGACATGACCCATATTACCTCAGAACTGGTCAACGGCCACCGCGTGGTGCGCAGTTATGGCGGCGAAGATTATGAGAAAAAACGCTTTTTAGACAGCAGTTATTACAACCGTCGCCAATCATTAAAAATGACCACCACCAACGGAATCCATAATCAATCCATGCAATTGATTATTGCCGTAGCACTGGCCGTATTGATGTATTTGGCCTTGTTTTTTATGGAACAATCCAGTGTAGGCTCGTTTGTTGGTTATTTAACAGCGGCATTTTTATTGCCCAGACCGATCCGTCAATTAAGCGATGCCAACAGTGACATCCAAAAAGGCATTGTTGCGGCGGAATCTTTATTTGAAATCCTGGATGCGCCAGGCGAGCCTGATGATGGCGTTTATGAAGTTGATCGCAGCCAAGGTGCATTGCAATTTAAAAATCTGTCGTTTAAATATGCCAGTTCAGACGATCTGGCCTTAAACCAAATCAATCTTAAAATCCAACCCGGCCAAACCATTGCGCTGGTTGGCGCTTCCGGTGGCGGCAAAAGTACTTTGGCTAATTTGGTGTCGCGCTTTTATGCGCATGACCAGGGCGAAATTTTGCTGGATGGCGTTGAAATCAACCAGTATAAACTGGCTAATTTAAGACGACAAATCGCGCTAGTCACGCAACAAGTCATCTTATTCAATGATACCATAGCCAACAACATCGCTTATGGCGCGCTATCCGGCGCCAGCCGCGAATCCATTATTGCCGCAGCAACCGATGCTTATGCGATGGAATTTATCAGCAAACTGGAACATGGCATCGATACCGAAATCGGTGAAAATGGCGTTAAACTGTCCGGCGGACAACGCCAGCGTTTGGCACTGGCTAGAGCGTTGCTTAAAGACGCGCCGATACTGATTTTAGATGAAGCCACCTCGGCATTGGACACAGAATCAGAACGCTACATCCAGGCGGCGCTGCAAAAAGTCATGTCCAATCGCACCACGTTAGTCATTGCACATCGCTTATCAACCATTGAAAATGCCGATATGATTTTGGTCATGGAACATGGCCGTCTGGTAGAAACCGGCACGCACGATGAGCTGTTAGCCAAAAATGGCGCATATGCCCGATTGCACCAGCTACAATTTAAGGATCAACCCAAACATGATCCAACCCCAACCTTACAAGCATAAAAGGAAGGTACTATTTTGAACACGTTTATGTCTGAGCTGCGCGAGCATCAGACCATGATAGAACAACTAGCCAGTTGCGCCGAGCAAATTGAAACCGCAGCCCAATTACTGATTAGCACCTTGCAACAAGGCGGAAAAATCCTGCTGTGCGGCAATGGCGGCAGCGCTGCTGACTGCCAACATATATCGGCAGAACTGGTGGTACGTTACCGTAAAACTCGCAAAGGCTTGGCAGCCATCGCCTTAACGACCGACACCTCCATCTTAACGGCGCATGCCAACGACTGCGGATTTGCCACCGTGTTTGCCAGACAAGTGGAAGCCATCGGTAATCCAAAAGACTGCCTGATTGCCATCTCCACCTCCGGCACGAGCGAAAATATTTTATGCGCAGCCCAAGCCGCTTTAGACAACGGCTTAACGGTTATTGGCTTAACCGGCAATGACGGCGGCGAATTAAGCAAACTAGTTACCTTGCCTATTATCGTGCCATCGAACGTAACGGCGCGCATACAGGAAGCACATATTTTAATTGGCCACTGGTGGTGTGGTGAGATAGAGGAGACGTTCAGTGTTGGCAGCAGTTCCTAATTTTTCCAAAGCAAACATTATTGTGATTGGCGATGTCATGCTGGACCGCTATTGGTCCGGGCAAGCCGCGCGCATTTCTCCGGAAGCGCCAGTGCCAGTGGTGCGGGTAAAAAACATTGAAGAACGCATCGGCGGTGCCGGCAACGTTGCGCTTAACATCGCCAAACTGGGTGGCAACGTCACCTTGCTGGGTGTGGTAGGCAACGATGCCGATGGCGCAAGCATTGCCCGCATATTGGCAGAAGCCGGTGTTAACTGCGATTTTGTGGTGGCCGATAACATGCCCACCATTTGTAAATTGCGCGTAATGGCACAACACCAGCAGTTGATCCGCATTGACTTTGAAGAAACGCCACTGGCCTTCCCTAAAGCAGACTTAGCAGCTAAATTGCAAAAGCACTTGCCGGATCACCAAACCGTGGTGTTTTCCGATTACGGCAAAGGCACATTGGCAGATGTGACCAGTTACATCGCTCTGGCTAAACAGGCAGGCAGCAAAGTACTGGTTGATCCTAAAGGCACCGATTACCACCGTTACGCACTAGCCGACATCATTACGCCTAACTTAACGGAATTTACTGCAGTGGTTGGCGCATGCGGCAGTGAAGATGAGCTATTGGCAAAAGGCAAAGAACTGCTTAATAAATATCGAATCGATACTTTATTACTCACTCGTAGCGAGGCGGGTATGACCTTAATCCAGGCCAACAGCAGCCAATCCATGCCAGCCCAAGCCAAAGATGTGTTTGATGTCACTGGCGCTGGCGATACCGTCATCGCTACGATGGCGCTTGGCGTGTCATTAAATCTGCCACTGCCGGAAGCCATGCACTTAAGCATCTTGGCATCCGGCATCGTGGTTGGCAAAGTCGGCACCGCCACCGTTTCTGTGCAAGAGCTTACCAGAGCCATGCACGGCGATCGCGATTCCAAATACGGCGTGGTTTCCGAAGACGAACTGGCGCAATTAATGGCAATCGCCAAAGCCAACGGCGAACGCATCATCATGACTAACGGCTGTTTTGATTTACTGCATGCAGGGCACGTTACCTACCTGGAAACAGCCAAAACCCTGGGTGATCGCCTAGTGGTTGCCGTTAATTCCGACCAATCGGTAAAAATCCTTAAAGGCGACAACCGCCCCATCAACGCCTTGCCGGAACGCATGACCGTATTAGCCGCATTAGCTTGCGTCGATTGGGTAGTGGCCTTCAGCGAAGAAACCCCGGAACGACTATACTGCAAGCTATTACCGGATGTGTTGGTAAAAGGCGGCGATTACACTACAGACCAGGTTGCCGGTGGCGATTGCGTAGTTAAAGCCGGTGGCGAAGTTAAAATTTTGCAGTTTGTTGATGGTCAATCAACCACTGCCATGATCAACAAAGCAAGAGGTGCAGAATGATAGTAGTTACAGGCGGCGCCGGATTTATCGGCAGCAACTTAATAAAAGCGCTTAACCAACGCGGTGAAAAAAACATCCTGCTGGTTGACCACCTAACCAACGGCAAAAAAATGCACAATATAGCCGACTTGGACGTGGCTGATTACATGGACAAAACCCAGTTTTTAGAAAAACTGGACACTCCACATTTCTTCGATGGCATCCAGGCCGTATTCCACCAGGGCGCATGCTCCGCCACCACCGAATGGAATGGCGAATACGTGATGGCCAATAACTACGACTATTCCAAACGCCTGCTGCTATTTTGCATAGCCCACAAAATCCCGTTTATATACGCCTCATCCGCATCCGTTTACGGCAGTGGCGCACACGGCTTTAACGTGGACAGGCAATGCGAACGCCCCATCAACATGTACGCCTACTCCAAATTCCAGTTTGACCAATTCGTACGCAAACAACTCAACGACACCCGCAACCAGATCGTTGGCCTGCGCTATTTTAACGTCTACGGCCCCAGAGAACAGCACAAAGGCGCCATGAGCAGCACCGCCTTCCATTTTAACAACCAGATTATTGAAACCGGCACAGCCAAACTGTTTGCCGGCTACGACGGCTTTGGCGATGGCGAGCAAAAACGTGATTTTGTTTATGTGGATGATGTCGTTGACGTCAATTTATGGTTTTTAGACAACACCGACAAACGCGGCATCTTCAACGTCGGCACCGGCGCAGCAGAACCCTTCAACAACATCGCCAACGCCGTCATCAACTGGCACCAAAAAGGTCAGATTGAATATATACCGTTTCCGGAGCATTTAAAAGGCGCTTATCAGAGCTATACCCAGGCGGATATTTCAGGGTTACGGCAGGCGGGGTATGGGAAGGAGTTTGCGAATGTGGCGAAGGGGGTTAAGGGGTATTTGGATTGGTTGAATGGGGGTGGGGGGTGATGCGCTTTAAGCGGTGTATCACTCTGGTTTGGGTGATATGCAGGAACTATATAATTACTTGTTAGGCCTCAAAAATGACAACCTCCGACCTACCGGCGCCAAAGGATGACTGCGTGGTTCATGACCATCCTGTTCCACCAAGCGAACTTGGGAGGTACAGTGTTGATCGAGATCCACATTCAGAGCAAGATATTGAGAACTATGTAAATGCTCAGGCCCCAGATGAGATCGTTCAACACGTAGAACGGATCAAGCGGGAAATTGTCCTGGCCGATGTCTACGATATTTGGGATGTCACAACAGACAAAGACAGATGGTGGGTAATAACCAACCTGACCAACCTCTATTCACAGAAATACTTTCCAAGTCTAGATTACACCCTGTCCTTTCACATTGGATTGATGGCACGTCTTCGGAGTCGCTCCGGGCGCATAGATCCTTTCGAGCCAACACCATTCGACGAAGTTGTTCGCCGAGGGGATCAAGCAGAAGAGCGTCATGACTCTGCCGTTGAAATTGAGGACTTCCAGGCTGTTGGAATGCTACTGCGCGAAGGTCTCCTTTCGCTTGTTGCAGCACTAAGGGGGCAAGTCTCATTCAAAGCTGAGTTCGAAAGCCCGCAAGCCTCAAACTTCATTGCTTGGTCAGATCTATTGATCAATGAGCTATGCGGAGGAGCAAGCAACAAGGAGCTCCGACAGCACCTAAAGAATATTGGCAAAGACGCGTGGCAGCTAGCGAACTGGTTGACTCACACTAGAAGTGCTACTCGAATCGCGTCTTCTATCGTCATGGGTACGTGTCAAATGGTTATCGGCCACTACATCCAGATGTTGGATGGTCCACGCTCAGAGGTGGTTGGCCGCTGCCCAGTTTGTCAGTCAAGAGAACTGCGTTCTCATTTTGACATCAGTATCGAACAAGATGGCTCCTACTACACTAGCTGCGGCGTTTGTGATTGGACTGATCACCCTGGGTAGGCGCCCAGCCCGCGTAGATCCGATTAGCGCAGTGTAGGGTGGGCAACGCTTTTCTGCCCACCAAATAAATGCACCATGCTAAACGGTGGGCAAAAAAGCGTTGCCCACCCTACTTTTAAAACGCTTGCTATACTCATTTTCTCTGGTAATTGCGTTTTTTATGTCCCGTTATCGTCGAGCTGATATTTCTGGTGGCACTTACTTTTTCACGGGGGTCACTTATCGCCGCCGTGCAATCCTTTGTGATGAACCGGTGCGCGCGGCATTACGCAATGCCATAAAAACCGTCCAATCCCGCCATCCATTCACCATTGATGCCTGGGTTTTATTACCTAACCATCTTCATACCATTTGGACTTTGCCACCTGGCAACGCCAATTTTTCGATGCTCAGGGGATTGATCAAACGCTTGGTTACTATGGCCTGCGCCGATGACTACCACCAACCGGATTGGATGACTGCATCCAAAACCAAACACCGAGAATCTACTTTTTGGCAACGGCGTTATTGGGAACATCTAATCCGCGACGAAGCAGACTTCCAACGCCATGTGGATTATGTGCATGTAAACCCTTTAAAACATGGCTACGTTAAGCAGGTAGCCGATTGGCCTTATTCTACTTTTCATCGATTTG
>Ga0208264_1000106_pt1 | contig 45017 bp, 39 predicted proteins | sample LakWasMet31_HOW6_2_FD_183873 | JGI IMG/M metagenome (GOLD analysis project Ga0208264, IMG submission 183873) | Freshwater sediment methanotrophic microbial communities from Lake Washington under simulated oxygen tension - Sediment Metagenome... | ecosystem: Environmental > Aquatic > Freshwater >... | reverse complement strand
GGCTGGCCGGAGCAAACCCCGGAACTGGCGCGGCATTATCCGACCAGCGTGCTGGTCACCGGCTTCGACATCATTTTCTTCTGGGTCGCGCGGATGATCATGATGGGACTGAAATTCCAAGGCCAGGCGCCGTTCAAGGAAGTTTACATCCACGGCCTGGTGCGCGATGCGGAAGGCCAGAAAATGTCCAAATCGAAAGGCAACGTGATCGATCCGATCGACATCATCGACGGCATCGACCTCGAGAGCTTGGTCGCGAAACGGATTTCGGGCATGATGCAGCCGCATCTGGCGAAAAAAATCGAGCAGGCGACGCGTAAGCAGTTTCCGGACGGCATTGCGTCTTTCGGCACCGATGCGTTGCGCTTCACCTTTGCATCGCTGGCCTCGACCGGGCGCGACATTCGTTTCGATTTGGCGCGTACCGAAGGCTACCGGAACTTCTGCAACAAGCTCTGGAATGCGGCGCGTTTCGTGCTGATGAATACTGAAAATCAGGATAACGGCTTGGCGGGCGAGCCTTGCCAATTGACGCAGGTCGACCGCTGGATTCTCGCCCGATTGAATCAGGTCACCGAATCGACCCGTCAGGCGATCGACAACTACCGTTTCGACTTGGCCGCACAGGCGATCTACGAGTTCATCTGGAATGAATTCTGCGACTGGTATCTGGAACTGGCGAAGATTTCGCTGCAAGCGGACGATCCGGCCTTGCAGCGCGGCACGCGCAAGACCTTGGTCACGGTGCTCGAAACCGCGCTGCGGCTCGCGCATCCGATCATTCCGTTCATCACTGAGGAAATCTGGCAGCGGGTCGCTCCGCTGGCCGGCATTCAGGGCGAAACGATCATGCGGCGGCCGTATCCGGCCGTGGACCCCGCCCTGGCCGACAGCGCGGCGGTCGCCGAAGTCGACTGGGTGATGAGTTTCATCCTCGGCGTGCGCCGGATTCGCGGCGAGATGAACATCGCGCCGGGTAAGCCGTTATCGATATTACTGCAAAACGGCAGCGAGCAGGACCGGGCATTTTTTGCGAACAGCAGCATCTATCTGCATAAGCTCGGGCGTCTCGAATCGGCGACCTGGCTGGCCGATGCGGATGCCGCGCCGGAATCGGCGATTGCCTTGGTCGGCGCATTGAAAATACTGATCCCGATGGCGGGTCTGATCGATAAAGACGCAGAGCTCGCGCGCCTGGACAAGGAAATTCAAAAAATTCAGAAGGATCTGCCGCGCGTCGAAGGCAAGCTGGGTAATCCGGACTTTGTGAATAAGGCGCCGGCCGAGGTGCTGAAGAAAGAAGAGCAAAAACTGGCGGAACTGCGCTCGTCTTTGGATAATCTCGAACAGCAGCGCCGGAAGATTCAGAGTCTGTAAGAGGAGCCGTTTTGTGAGATAGAATCGCTTTCTTTTTCGCGCCTGCCTTGTAGTTGCTGGCCGATCATCTATATTTGGTATCAAATTCCCTATTGACGATCTGACTAGCGATGGCTACACCGACGACCGAGTTTTACTTTAACGGTATTACCAAGTGCCTGATACAAAAAGGTTTGCTTTCGGAAGGCGAGGCGCGAACCCATGTGCAGGAGGCGGCAAAGAAACACATTTCCTTGGTCAGTTATCTGGTCGCCAATAAATTGGTCAGCGGCAGAGCGATCGCGTCTGCCGTTTACGCCGAATTTGGCGTGCCTTTTTTCGATCTGGATGCGATCGATTTAAAGACGCTGCCGGTCAAATTGATCAATGAAAAATTGATCCGCAAGCATCAAGTCCTGCCTCTGTTCGCGCGCGGCAAAACCATTTTCATCGCGGTATCCGACCCGATGAACCATCAGCCGCTCGACGAAATCAAGTTTCAAACTCGGTTGCATCCCGAATGCATCGTGGTCGAAGAGGATAAGCTGAGCAAAGCGATTGAGATCGCTCTGGAGGCCCCCGATACCTCGATGGCCGCCTTGCTCGACGAAGATCTCGATAATCTGGCGGTTTCCAGCGGCGAAGACGAGGCCGCCAAAAACGAGGCGAATTCGGATATCGATGATGCGCCGATTGTACGCTTCGTGAATAAAATCCTGCTCGACTCGGTCAAAAAAGGCGCCTCCGATATTCACTTCGAGCCCTACGAAAAAAACTTCCGTATCCGTTTCCGCACCGACGGCATGCTGCACGAGGTCGCCAGCCCCCCGTCCTCGGTCGCGACCAAGATCATTTCCCGCATCAAGGTCATGTCCAGGCTCGATATCGCCGAGCGCCGGGTGCCTCAGGACGGGCGGATCAAATTGATCGTCTCCAAGAATCGCAACCTCGACTTCCGGGTCAATACCTGTCCGACCCTGTTCGGCGAAAAAGTCGTCATGCGTCTCCTGGATCCGACCAGTGCGCAATTGGGCATCGAAAAGCTCGGTTTTGAACCCGACCAGCAAAAGCTTTTTCTGGAAGCGATCAATCGTCCTTATGGGCTGGTGCTGGTCACGGGCCCCACCGGCAGCGGTAAAACGGTATCGTTATATACCGGACTGAATATCCTGAATACGATCGAGCGCAATATATCGACCGCGGAAGATCCGGTCGAAATCACCGTCGAAGGCATCAATCAGGTCAACATGAACGTGAAGGCAGGCCTGACCTTCGCCAGCGCTTTGCGCGCCTTTTTGCGGCAAGATCCCGATGTGATCATGGTCGGCGAAATTCGCGACCTCGAAACCGCAGAGATAGCGATCAAAGCGGCGCAAACCGGTCACTTGGTGCTGTCGACCCTGCATACGAACGATGCGCCGCAGACCTTGAACCGGCTGATGCAGATGGGGATTCCCGCGTTCAATATCGTGTCGTCGATCAATCTGATCATGGCGCAGCGGCTGGCGCGCCGTTTATGCGTGCATTGCAAGGAGCTCGCCGATTATCCCGAAAATGTGTTGATTGCGACCGGCTTCAAGAAAGAAGAATTGAAAACGTTGCAAATGTATAAAGCCGTGGGCTGCGAGCATTGTACTAACGGTTATAAGGGCCGGGTCGGCATCTATCAGGTGATGACGCTCAGCGAAAGCATGCGCAGGTTGATCCTGGAGGGCGGTAACGCGATGCAGCTGGCCGAGCAGGCGAAGGAGGAGGGCATTAACGATCTCAGGGCTTCCGGCCTGAACAAAGTCCGTCAGGGCGTCACCAGCATTGAAGAAATTGATCGGGTTACCAAGGAATAAGCGAAGATGGCACAAAAAGTTGAACAAATCGATTTTATCTGGAACGGCGTCGACAAGGCGGGCAATAAAATCAAAAATCGCCCGATCTCGGCGCTGAGCGAGACGATCGCCAAGGCCGATCTAAAAAGGCAAGGCTTTCGCGTCCAGAAAATCAAGAAAAAACCGAAGCCCTTATTCAAGAAAGTCCAAAAAATTACCCCGGCCGATATTGCGGTGTTTGCGCGGCAACTCGCGACAATGCTCGGAGCCGGCGTTCCTCTGGTTCAGTCTTTCGATATCATCGGCAAGGGCCACGATAATCTAAGTATGCAGGAGATGCTGTTGTCGATCAAGGGCAGCATCGAAGGCGGTAATACGCTGGCGCAAGCCTTGCGCGAAAAGTCGCTGTATTTCGACGAATTGTTCTGCAATTTGGTCGAGGCGGGCGAGCAGGCCGGGGTTTTGGAGGCCTTACTCGATAAAATCGCGACTTATAAGGAAAAAACCGAATCGATCAAGAAAAAGATCAAGAAAGCGTTGACCTATCCGACCGCGGTGATCATCGTCGCGGTGATCGTTACAACTGTCCTGCTGATGTTCGTGGTGCCGGTGTTCGAGGATTTGTTCAAGAGTTTCGGAGCGGATTTACCGGCATTCACGCAAATGTTCATCGATATGTCGAAGTGGCTCAGAAGTTGGTGGTGGATACTCTTCGGATCGATCGGCGGCGCCGCGTATACCTTTTTTTACTTCAAAAAACGCTCTTATGCGTTTAACCATTATCTGGACAGAACCTTGCTGAAGGTGCCGGTGGTCGGGATGATTCTGAATAAATCATCGATCGCGCGCTTCGCCAGAACCTTGTCGACGATGTCGGCGGCCGGCGTGCCGCTCGTCGAGGCTTTGGAGTCGGTCGCCGGCGCTTGTGGTAATATAGTCTATGCCGAAGCGGTCCTGAAGATGCGCGAGGAAGTCTCGACGGGTCAGCGCTTGCAGTTTGCGATGCAGCAAACCAGTTTGTTTCCGCACATGGTGCAGCAGATGGTCGCGATCGGTGAAGAATCCGGTTCGATGGATGCGATGCTCGCCAAGGTCGCGGATTTTTATGAAGAAGAAGTCGACAATTTGATCGACAATTTAAGCAGCCTGATGGAGCCTTTGATCATGGCCATTCTCGGCGTTTTGGTCGGAAGTCTTTTGATCGCGATGTATCTGCCTATCTTCAAATTGGGGGCGGCTGTGGGTTAAGATTCAACCGCGCCGCAACGGGTTGATCGGGACACGCAATGACACGGAAATATGGGCAGATTACATGGCAGAACTGAGCGATTTTTTACCTTACCTCGTTTTTATCATTGGCCTGATGGTCGGCAGTTTTTTGAATGTGGTGATCTATCGCCTGCCGATCATGATGTACCGGGGCTGGCGCAAGGAATGCATCGAGTTTCTGGAACTGGCGCCGGAGGCCGTGCCGGTTCCGCAAGGCGCCGGCAATGTCCAGATCACCGAGGAAGAGCCCTTTAATCTGGCCCTGCCATTATCGCGCTGCTCGTCCTGCAAAACGCCGATCAAGCCTTATCACAATATTCCGGTATTGAGTTATTTGTTTTTGCGAGGCAAATGCGCGCATTGCGGCGCCGGCATATCCTTTCGCTATCCTGCGATCGAATTGTTGACCGCGGTGCTGTCCGCCGTGGTTGCCTGGCATTTCGGCTATACCCTGCAAGCCGTGTTTGCGCTGTTATTGACCTGGTCTTTAGTTGCGTTGAGCTTTATTGATGTCGATCATCATCTGTTGCCCGATTCGATCAATCTGCCGGTGCTTTGGCTTGGGCTGTTACTCAGTTTGTTCGGGGTCTATACCGATGCGCATGCCAGCATCATCGGCGCGGCTGCCGGCTATGGCTCGCTCTGGATCGTCTATCATCTGTTTAAGCTGGCTACAGGCAAGGAAGGCATGGGATTTGGCGACTTCAAATTGCTGGCGCTGTTCGGCGCCTGGCTCGGATGGCAGAGCCTGCCGTTGATCATTCTGCTTTCCGCACTGACCGGCGCGGTGTTTGGCATCGCTTCGATCCTATTCGCAAAACGCGACCATGCCGCGCCGATCCCTTTCGGTCCCTATCTGGCCGTTGCCGGCTGGATTGCGCTGATCTGGGGGGATGCGATCAATCGTCTCTATCTCAACTCAGTCGGTCTTTGATCGCTTTCAGTCATGCTAAGAGTGGGCCTGACCGGCGGCATCGGCTGCGGTAAAACGACGGTTTCCAATCTGTTTGCCGGATTCGGCGTTCCGATCCTGGATGCCGATCAGGTTGCGCGTGAACTGACCGAGAAGGGACAGCCCGCGTTGGATCGAATTCGCGAAGCATTTGGCGGGCAAATCTTGAATGCAGACGGCTCGTTGAACCGCCTGCAACTCAAACGGATCATTTTTGCCGATGCCGAGCAGAAACGAAAACTCGAAGCGATGCTGCATCCTCTGATTTGGGCCGCATTAAACGCAAAAAGCGCGCAATTGGCGGCGCCTTATTGCATTCTGAGCATTCCGTTGTTATTCGAAACGAAGATGGAGGCGATCGTCGATCGTATCCTGGTCGTGGACTGTCCGGTCGAACTGCAAATAGAGCGCGTCAGCCAAAGAGACCGGCTTGCCATTGAAACCATCCGGGCTATCATCGATAGCCAGGTTCATCGAGACTATCGCCTGGCGCATGCGGACGACCTGCTGGACAACTCACAGACTGACAATACACTTGCAGAACAAGTCAAAAAACTGCACAATTTATACCTTTCTATAAGCGCCTGTCAGACTAGACTTACCTGTGACCAACACCATCACTTATGAATTTCCTCTCAACGAACGCATCCGGGTTTTCATTAGGCTCGAACAACTCTTTAAACAATTCAATCATTTCTTAAACGGAACCTCCGTTTGGGACAAGCGCGCCGCACTGAATGTGCTGCTCGACATCATGGCTATCTTCAGCCGCAACGATTTGAAATCGGAGTTGCTTAAAGAACTCGACCGCCACGGCAAAGTCCTGAGTAAACTTTCCCAGAGCCAGGGCGTGGATTCGGAAAAATTGAGTCGGTTGCTGAATGACGTAAGCCGAACCAGCAAGAATCTCTATGCGTCGAGCGGTAAAATCGGCATCCATGTGATGGAGAGCGATCTGTTTCAAAGCATCGCCCAACGCAGCTCGATTCCGGGCGGCACCTGTTCTTTCGACTTGCCCGAGTTTCATTACTGGCTGGAGCAGGAAGAAGCGATTCGCTTGAAGGATCTGCAACAATGGGGTACGCCTTTCAACGACATTAGAAATGCGATCGATCTGATCCTGAATCTGATCCGCAACAGCTGCCGCGATACGCAAGAAATCGCCAAGGCCGGGTTTTTTCAGATTTCCCTGGATCACAGCCAACCGTATCAACTGGTGAAAGTCAGTCTGGATAAATCACTGCGTTATTTTGCCGAAATCAGCGGCGGCAAGCATCGTTGCACCATACGCTTCATGGTGCCGTCGAATGACGAAAAACGTCCGCTGCAAAGCAGCGACGACGTGCCTTTCACCCTATCCTGTTGCCAGTTTTGATGACCGCGATGACAGTTAAGTGCCCTGTGTGCGGACGTTCGGTGGAATGGACGGCGGACTATCCCTACAGGCCGTTCTGTTCCGAACGCTGCAAATTGATCGACCTGGGGGCCTGGGCGGCCGAAGAGCATCGGATTTCCGAGGAACTGGATGATGGGGGCGACACGGAAGAAAGCCCGCCCCTTCACTAATCAGTCCCGCTTTACTCGCCGAGGAACGCCCGGATGCCGGCAATGCCCTGCGCGCCGGCGGCGCGGGCGGCGTCCAGATCGTCTTTGGTCAGGCCGCCCAAGGCATACACCGGAATGTTGATCTGCTCGATCAGCGCGGAAAATCTTTCCCAACCCAGGACGGCGGTTTCGGGATGGCTTTGGGTCGGCAGCACCGGCGCCAGAACCGCAAAATCAGCGCCGATCTTCTCGGCATGTTCGAGCTCCGCCAGCGTGTGGCACGAAGCGCCGAGCCATCGATAAGCCTCCGGCCGTTCCTGTAAAGCGAGCAAGTCGTTGGCGGTCAAGTGCAGGCCATCGGCGGTTGCATAGCCGTAATCCACAGAGGAATTGATCAGCAACGCGGCATCGTGTGCGCGGCAAAGCGGATAGGCTTCCGCCAAAAAATTTCCGATACGGGCGCGTGATGAGGTTTTCAAGCGCGCCTGGATCAGCTTGATGCCGTTCGCGAGGAATTGATGCAAATCCTGCATCAGGTCGCCGCTGACCTGATCGTCGAGGATCGCATAATAAGGCGGGAGCAGGGCGGCGGTCACGATCGGCCGGTTGGCGGCCGGGAAGGCGAATTGAGCCAGTTCGTTCGGCGCCACCCAGCGAATCGGCTGGCCCAGGCAGCCTGTTGCAGTGCCGGAAAAGCGATCGACTACGAATACCCGCAAGGTGACGGCCCGATCGGGATAACGGTGATGAACCGTGATCAGTGGGGCGGCCGTCTTTACGTCGATATCCAGCTCTTCCTTGAGTTCTCTGAACAAGGCCTGCTCCGGCGTTTCGCCGGCTTCGATCTTGCCGCCCGGAAACTCCCACAAGCCGCCCTGATGCAGGGACGCGTCGCGCTTGGCGATCAGTACCTTGCCGTCAGCGCCTTTGATCACCCCGGCCGCGACTTGCAGCGACTTCGTTGCGGTTTTTTGCCTATGGCTCATCGGCTTTCCGAATACCGATCAGGTGCGATATTCCGCATTGATCTTGACATAGTCATACGAGAAATCGCAGGTCAACACTTCCTGACGGGCATCGCCCCGGCCCAGTTGGACCGTCACGCGGATTTCTTCGCGGTCCATCACCTGTTGTCCCGCTTCCTCGGTGTAGTCGTCGGCGCGTCCGCCTTCACGGACGATGCAGACGTCGTCCAGAAAGATCCGAATGTTTTCCAGCACCATGTTGTCGACGCCGGCGCGTCCGACCGCAGCCAGAATGCGTCCCCAGTTCGGGTCGCTCGCGAAAAATGCGGTCTTGACCAGGGGCGAATGCGCGATCGTTTTCGCGACGCGGACCGCTTCTTCATCGCTTTGCGCTTCCTCGACCACGATGCGCATCAGTTTGGTCGCGCCCTCGCCGTCCCGGACGATCGCTTCGGCCAGGCGCTTGCACACATCCAGCAAGGCATCGGCGAAGCGAGTGTAATGTTCGCTATCCGGCAAAATTTCCGGAGCGGCGGAAAGCCCGCTGGCCATCACGACCAGCGCGTCATTGGTCGAGGTGTCGCCGTCGACCGTGATCCGGTTGAAGGACAGTTCGGCGGCGCGCTTCAGGCATTGCTGCAACAAGGCGCTGCTGATTTTCGCGTCGGTGCCGATGAACGACAGCATCGTCGCCATGTTCGGCTGGATCATGCCGGCACCCTTGGCGATGCCGTTGAAAGTGATCGTCCGGCCGTCGATCTCCAGGGTTTGACTGACGCCCTTCGGAAACGTATCGGTCGTCATGATCGCCTTGGCGGCCTTGTCCCAGCTTGCAGGATTGAGATTGCGCACCGCATCGGGCAAGGCAGAGCCGATCTTATCGATTGGCAGCGGCTGGCCGATTACGCCGGTCGAAAACGGCAACACCTGTCCGGCGGAGCCGCCGGTAAGCTGCGCCAGGAGTTCGCAGGATGTCAGCGCATCTTGCAGGCCTTGCCTGCCGGTGCCCGCGTTCGCGTTGCCGGAGTTAATCAGCAGCCAGCGCGGCTTGGATGTCAAATGGTCCCGGGCGACCTGCACCGGCGCGGCGCAGAAGGCATTTTGGGTAAAGACCGCGGCGCAGCTGCCGTGTTCGGCCATTTCAAACACCAACAGATCGTCCCTGACCGTCTGCTTGATGCCCGCGCAAACGGTGCCCAAACGAATGCCGGGAATCTCCGGCATGATCGGAAAATCGCAGCGACCTACCGCCATCGTGTATTCCTCGTAAATGAAATTAAAAATAAATCAGAAGAAAGGGCGGCTACCATGGCCGCCCGGATGCTTGCTATCCGGCTTGCCCGCCGACTTCCAGGACAATCACATATTCATGATCGCCGCTGCGCGTTTCGAGCACCGTGTGGCCATGAATCCGGCTCCAGGCCGGAATGTCCTGCATCACGCCGGGATCGGTGCAGATCACTTCCAGCTGGTCGCCGGGCTGCATCTGTTTGATCTTGTCTTGGGTGCGGATTACCGGCAGCGGACACAAAAGCCGCCGCGCGTTCAGGGTTTCCCGGATCATATAAACCATTCCTGCGGCATGTCTTTCGCCAGCGGCTTGACCTGGATCGTCCGCTCCGAGCCGTCCTTATCCGTGACAGTGACATCGACCTGTTCGGCATCGCGGCCCTGGCCGTAGCGGGCGGTGATGCCGGCGGCCAGATACAAATCTTCCGCGGAGGGCGTGCCGTCGATCAACACCAGCGGGCCGCTATGGCTCGATGCCAACAGGCTGATGAACTCTTTTTGATAGCCCTGCAAAAAGCGGCCTTCGCCTTCCTCGCGCGCGACGATCAGTTTGAAATGGCGGGCAGGGCGGATGTGACGGCCGACCTTCAGCAGCATCACGTCGTCGAGTTCGTAATCCTTGTGGCCGTGCGACTGCCACAAATCGACCAGCTTCGCCGAATATTTCTTGTCGGTCAAAAAGCAGCAGCCGCCGGCCGGCTGCGAATAATCGTGAAAACCGTGGCGCTCGGCCATTTCTATCTGGGGCTTCCGCGAACGGCCGCTGAAATCGTGCAGTTTGGCGCGATCGACCCAGCCTTCGCGCTCGGGCAATGTCGGTGCCAGATTCTTCGCGCACAAGGGCCGCAGCAACAAGTCGTCGGCGCCCGATTCCCGGGCCACGACCGGCATCGTGTCCTTGCGCTGCGACATCGGCCGCTGGCCGATCACCTCGCCGGTGATGATGAAGTCGAAACCGTTTTCGGCAATCCATTGCTTGGCCTTGTTGACCATGAAAATCTTGCAGTCCAGGCAGGGGTTCAAATTCGCGCCGTAGCCGTGCTTCGGATTGATCAGTACGTTCTTGTATTCTTCGATCACATCGACGATGTGTAGCTTGATGCCGAGCTGCTCGGCGACCCAGAGCGAATTATTGCGCTTCGGTTTGGCGCGATCCTTTTCCCGGATCGCATGCGTATGGCCTTCCACGCAAAAGCCGGTGAAGAAATTGATGCCTTCGACATGGACGCCCTGGTCCATGATCGTTTTCGCGGCCAGCATCGAATCCAGGCCGCCGGAAATCAGCGCGACGGCTTTGCGTTGTATGCTCATCTGGTTTTAATCAAAAAGCGCCTATTATAACCGGTAATTTTTGCAGATGGCTTCACTTCTCTACGACTTCTCCTAAACTGAATCCAGGTCAACTCTCATCGTTAGCGGATTACACGACTATGGAATTCAAAGATTATTTAAAAATCCTGGTGCAGCACGACGGCTCCGATCTCTATCTGACGGTCGATGCGCCCCCCGCGGCCAAATTTCAGGGCACCCTGAAACCGTTGGAAAACAGTAAGCTGACCAGGGAGCGCATCAAGGAGATTGCCTATAGCCTGATGGATGCCGATCAGCAAAAAGCCTTCGAGCAGGTGCCCGAACTGAATCTGGCGCTCTCGGAGCCCGGCATCGGCCGCTTTCGGGTCAATATCTTCAAGCAGCGCAACAGCTTTGCGTTGGTGATCCGCAATATCAAGGTGGATATTCCGAATGCGGACAAGCTCGGCCTGCCGGAGGTCTTGAAAAAAACGATCATGGAAAAACGCGGCCTGATCCTGTTCGTCGGCGGCACAGGCTCCGGTAAATCGACTTCGCTGGCCGCCTTGATCGACTATCGCAATACCCATGCGTCGGGCCATATCATCACGATCGAAGACCCGATCGAATACATCCATCCGCATAAAAAATCGCTGGTCAACCAGCGCGAAGTCGGCGTCGATACGCTGAGCTATGAGGATGCGCTGAAGAATACCCTGCGGCAGGCGCCGGACGTGATCCTGATCGGCGAAATCCGCAGCCAGGAAACGATGGAGCATGCCCTGGCTTTCGCCGAAACCGGCCATCTCTGTTTGTCCACCTTGCACGCGAACAATGCGAATCAGGCGCTGGACCGGATCATCAACTTCTTCCCGGAAGAACGCCATAATCAGTTATTGCTCGATCTGTCATTGAACCTGAAGGCCTTCGTCTCGCAGCGCCTGGTGCCGACGGTCGACGGCAAACGCACCGCCGCGATCGAGGTTTTGTTGGGCACGCAACTGGTCCGCGATTTGATTCAAAAAGGCGATGTGCACAGCATCAAGGAGGCGATGGAAAAGTCCGAGAATATCGGCATGCAGACCTTCGACAGCCATTTGCTGCGGCTTTATAAGGCGGGCACGATTTCGCTCGAAGAGGCGCTGCAAAATTCCGATTCGCCGAACAATCTGAAGCTGAAGATTAATCTGAGCGAAGGTGTCGGGTCTGCGACGGCCAAAATGGCGGATTCCAAGGATTTGCAAGGCAGCGGACTCGGCTCCCTGTCATTGCAGGAGATCCAAACAGAAGCAGAGGAAGAAGAAACCTAAAACAGCGCTTCGGATAGCAAGGCCGCATTGCCCCCGATCGCCGCACTGTTGATCGTGACCGTCTGTTCCGCAGACAGCCGGCGCAGATAATCGGGGCCGCCGGCTTTCGGGCCGGTGCCCGACAACCCCATGCCGCCGAACGGCTGCACGCCGACCACCGCGCCGATCATGTTGCGGTTGACATAGATGTTGCCGACCCGAGCCCGTTCGACAAGGGTTTGAATATGGCCCTTGATCCGGCTGTGTATCCCCAGCGTCAGGCCGTAGCCTGTGGCATTGATGCTCTCGATCACCTGGGGCAATCGGTCCGCGCGGTAACGGACGATGTGCAGAACCGGGCCGAACACCTCCTGTTCGAGTTGCTCGATGCCGCCGATTTCGATCAGGCTGGGCGGAAAGAAACTGCCGGCGCGCAAATCGGCAGCTAAAGGGACTTGATGCAGAACCTTGGCTTCCTTCCGCATCCTGCTAAGATGCTCCGCCAGTTGAGCGGCGGCCTGGGCATTGATGACCGGCCCGATGTCGGTCGCCGGTTGGCCGGGATCACCGAGGGTCAATTCCTGCATCGCGCCGATCAAAAGCTTGATCACCCGGTCCGCGATTTCTTCCTGAACATACAAGACCCGCAGCGCCGAGCAGCGCTGGCCCGCGCTGTTAAAGGCCGAAGTCAGCGCATCCCGGACCAGTTGTTCGACATGCGCCGAACTGTCCGCGATCAAAACGTTCTGGCCGCCGGTCTCGGCGATCAGCGGCACGATGGCCGTCTGCTGTTCCGCCAAGGTTTGGTTGATCCGGCGCGCGGTCGTGGTGGAGCCGGTAAAGACGACGCCGCCGAGGCCTGGAAAGGCCAACAAATGCTTGCCGATCAAGCCGCCTTCGGCCGGCAGAAATTGCAGGACCTCGCCCGGAATGCCGGCCCGATGCAGCAGTTGAATGCAGCGCATCGCGGTCAGCGCGGTTTGGGTTGCGGGTTTTGCGATCACGGTATTGCCGGCCGCCAGCGCCGCAGCGATTTGGCCGACAAAAATCGCGATCGGAAAATTCCAGGGGCTGATGCAGACGATTGCGCCGCGCCCCGTTCGACTCAGAGTATTTTCTTCCCCGGTAGGCCCCGGCAGCCGGACCGGCTGAGTGAACAGCTTTTCGGCTTCGGCCGCGTAATAGCGGCAAAAATCGACCGCTTCGCGCACTTCGGCGAGTGCATCCTTGATTGTGCGGCCGCCTTCGCGCACGCACAGCGAGACCAGTTCAAGCCGGTGCGCTTCGAACAGATCGGCCGCTTTTTTCAGATAGGCGCTGCGCGCTTGCACCGGACTGCGCCGCCAGTCGGCGAAAGCCTCCAATGCGCCGGCGGCGGCTTTGTCGATGGCCTCCGGGTCTGCATGGGTTACCTGGCCGATTTGCCGGCGCTGATCGCAGGGATCGAATACTGGCTGGGGGTGGCCGGGATAAGGCTGGCCGTCGATCAGGGGGTAGGCCTCCCAAGCGCGTTCGGCCAGCGCGTCGAGACCGGCCTGTAATTGGATTAGGACTTTGGCGTCACTCAGGTTGATTCCGGCCGAATTCATGCGCTCCCGGCCGAAAAGATCGGCAGGCGGTGCGATCCGGATAGGCGACTCCTGCAATCTTGCGACAGGGTCTGCAACGATCTCGTCTATGCTGTAATGCGGATTTTCAACCCGGTTCAAAAACGAGGTATTCGCGCCGTTCTCGAGTAAGCGCCTAACCAGATACGGCAATAAATCCTCAAAATTGCCGACCGGGGCATAGATTCGGCAAGGCAGGGCGTGATGCTGCGCCAATTGTCGATAAAGCGGTTCGCCCATCCCGTGCAGCCGTTGAAATTCGAAGCCTGTCTGCGTTTTCGCCAGCGTCAGGATCGCCGCGGCCGACTGCGCATTATGCGTTGCGAACTGCGGATAGAAGGCCTCTGGATGGGCCAGCAGCGTTTCCGCGCAGGCCAGATACGACACATCGGTCGCGGTCTTGCGGGTAAAGACCGGATAAGCCGCCAGCCCCGACTCCTGCGCGCGTTTGATCTCACCGTCCCAGTACGCGCCCTTGACCAGACGGACCGGAATCCGGCGCCGATGCGATTGAGCCAGCGCGGCCAGCCAGCATATCACCGGCAGCGCACGCTTTTGGTAAGCCTGTACGGCCAGCCCGAAGCCCGACCAGCCTTCAAGGTCCGGATGGCCGAACACCGCCGCAAAAATATCCAGCGACATGTCCAGCCGCTCCGATTCTTCCGCATCGACGGTCAGGCTGAGGTTGGCTTGCCGCGCCAGTCTCGCCAAGTCGAGCAGCTTGAGGCTCAGTTCGCCGACCGCGCGTTGTCTTTGCAGCGGTTCGTAACGCGGGCAGAGCGCGGACAGTTTGATCGAAATGCCCGGATTCATGAAGGGGTCGGCATGTTCGGCAACTTCTGCCAGCTGTGCTATCGCCTGCCGGTAGGCCTCGAAATAGCGCTCGGCATCCTCGGCGGTCAAGGCAGCCTCGCCGAGCATGTCGAACGAATAGAGTGCTTTGGTTTCTGTGACTGGTTTTTTGGCCGCAGCCGCGATCGTTTCGGCGAAAACGAAATGCTGCGCCAGCCACTGCATGCCCTGTCTGGCGGTGGCGCGGATCAACGGCGCGCTGAGCGTTGTGAGCCACGCGCCGCCTCCGTCTCCCAGATTTTCAATTTGGCCGGTCACCGACAAGGCGCCGGTCAGCAATTTGCCCCACCGCGTATCATGCAAGGCTTGATGCTGCCCCCAATCGAGCGAGCTCAGCTTGTCCTGTAAAAAAGCATCCTGGGTGGCGGTATCGGGGATCCGCAGCAAGGCTTCGGCCATTTCCATCATCACGATGCCTTCACGGGTATGCAACGGGTATTCATGCAGCAGCGTATCGATCAGCGCTTGCCGAGTGCTTTCGGCTCTGACCGCCGCAACCAGCTTGCGGGCCAGCTTCGCGGCGGCGGAGGCGTCATAAGACCGTAAACCCTGAGCCAGCTCGGCGGAAATCCGATCTTCATCGGCCAGATAGGCGTCATTGATCGCGGCGCGTAACGCGGGCAACAGATCGGCGTTCATGGCGTTCTCCCGGGCAGAAAATGGTTTACAAAAACAATAACGGGATGAAAAATTTACGTTTTAGACTATCATGTACACGACTTCCCTAACTTCACAGTATTAGAGTAAAACGCATGGAAAAGTATCCTGATAAAACGTGTTCGATCGATCGTCTGTTGACTCAACCGAGACTCATTGAGGCGGCCAAAACGGGCGTCAAAACCCAACAGCGCCGAGACGGCGTGTACGGCTGGCCGGGCGAAAACTTTATCCTGGACGGCCAGGAGTTTGTGATCACCGGTTTGGACCGTCAGCGTTTAGGCGATTTGACCGACAAGGATGCGCAGGCGGAAGGTTTTCCGGATCTGGAAACTTATAAAGGCTTGATCATCAGAATGCATCCCGGCATGGAATGGAACCCGGACAGCCTGGTTTGGGTGCACAGCTTTGCCGCGCTGGTCGAGGCCTAGTCCCCGCGCGCAGGATTGATCCGCCGGACGCTCAGGAATAACACATTACCCGATTACGCCCGGCCTGCTTACCCCGATAGAGCGCAATATCCGCCAATTTGACGCTTTCCTCTATCGGGTGTTCGGTTCGATGTTCGCACAGACCGATCGTCAACGTCACCGCATATTCGCTGCCCTCGATCTGAAACGTATGCTCCGCCACCGTATCGCGGATTTTTTCGGCCAGCACCCGCGCACCGCCGATGTCGGTATGCGGCAACAGCAGCAGAAATTCCTCGCCGCCCCAGCGTGCCAGCGTGTCGTCTTTCCGGAGTTGCCGCTTGATGAAATACGCGACCGCTTTCAGAATCTGATCGCCGGATTCATGTCCGTAATTGTCGTTGATCTTTTTGAAATGGTCGATATCGACGAAAGCGACCGATAATGTGGTGTGTTCGCGTGCCGCCAGTTTGCCTTGCTGGGTCAAAAAGTCGGTCATTCGGCGCCGATTGTACAGGCCGGTCAAAGAATCGGTATGGGCCTGATTTTCAAGCTCTTGTTCTAGGAAGATCGACGCCAGGCGGAAGTAGTAGCTGATGATGCACTGCGCGGCAAATGCAATGACGATATTGCTACGCTCGAGCAGTCTGGCCTGCTGATCCGAAAGCGCCGGGTTGAGCGGTTGATCATGGGTATAGAGGCTGAGCCACAAAAACTCCGCGCCCAGCGCGAGCGAAACAAAAATGATCGCCTTGCCATCGAACTTATTGTTGAACAGCGTGAAAGGAACCGCGGCAAAAAGATAATATTGAAAACCGGCCTGCCATCCGAGCGTCGGAACGACCAACAAGGTATGCAAAAATACCTCGATCGTCATCAGCACGATAGCCGAATGGTGCTGGCCTTGCTGATTCGAGGCCCACGCGCTGATCCACAGGATCGAACTGAAAATATTCAGCAAGGACAAGCCGGGGAATCCCAGCCAATAAAACAGCGGTATCAGGGCCAGATGAACCACGATGCCGACATAGCCGACCGAATTGATTACCATAAAAATACGGTAGTTCTGTCTCTCTTCGCTACCGTTTCTTATCATCCTGTTCATGCCGCTCCTATCTTTTGAACCCTATCCAGAATCGCCCATCAGGATAGGCGAAGGACCCATCCTGTAATTCCCACTGAACTGATGGGGGTTAACGCGAGAGCTTATCTTATGTCGCCTTAACGCCTTGTGCAAGCCTGAAGTTCAAAAAACAGGAGCGGGGAATTAACTTTCCAGCCAGTTTTGCGGTTTTAAATAATGCGTATAAAGCTCGGTTTCGGGGCTGCCCGCTTCGGGTTGCCAGTTGTAGCGCCAATGCGCGGCCGGCGGCATCGACATCAGGATCGATTCGGTGCGCCCGCCCGATTGCAGACCGAACAGCGTGCCCCGGTCATAGACCAGATTGAATTCGACATAGCGTCCGCGCCGGTACAGTTGAAACTCGCGCTCCCGCTCTCCATACGGCGTGTTTTTGCGCTTCTGCACGATCGGCAGATAGGCCGGTATATAATGGTTGCCGACGCTTTGCATGAAAGCAAAGGTTTTATCGAAACCCCATTCGTTTAAATCATCGAAAAACAGTCCGCCGACGCCGCGCGTCTCGTTCCGGTGTTTCAGGAAGAAATAGTCGTCGCACCATTTCTTATAAGTGGAATAGACCGCTTCGCCGAAAGGTTCGCAAGCCGCCTTCGCGGTCCGGTGCCAATGCAGCACGTCCTCCCTGAACGGATAATAAGGCGTCAGATCGAAGCCGCCGCCAAACCACCAGACATCCGCTTCGCCGGGCTTCTCGGCAATCAAAAAACGCACATTCGCATGCGAGGTCGGCACATAAGGATTCAAGGGGTGAATCACCAGCGAAACGCCCATCGCCTGAAATTGACGGTCGGCCAGTTCCGGACGTTTCGCAGTCGCGGAGGGCGGCAGCTTGAAGCCCGACACATGCGAAAAATTGACGCCGGCCTGTTCGAATACCGAACCATTCGCCAGCACGCGGGTTCGGCCTCCGCCGCCTTCGGCCCGCTGCCACGGATCCTCGATGAAACGCGCGTCGTCCTCTTCTTGCTCAAGTGCGGCGCAGATTTGATCCTGCAAGGTTAACAAATAGTCTTTTACGGCTTCAATGTTGTGTGTGTTCATCTCTGGGTCGGGTGCGGTAATTCGGGCTGATCGATTAAAAGGCAATTTATGTTATATTATCACATGCTTGTTAGTTTATTCGTCCTCTCATGACTTCGTCATCCGACTCTGTCCCGGCAAAACATGACCATGCCAAATGCGTCAGCGCCGCCCTGGATACCGCCGAACAACTCTGCGTCGTGCGCGGCGTGCAATTGACGCCGATCCGTCTGCAAGTGTTGAAACTGATCTGGGAAAGCCACCAAGCGGTCAAGGCCTATGACTTGCTGGACCGCCTCAAGCCCTTGAAACAGGAAGCGAAGCCGGCCACCATTTACCGGGCGCTCGATTTTTTGATCGACCAGGGCCTGATTCACCGGATCGAAAGCCTGAATGCCTTCATCGGCTGCAACTGTTCCGGGCAGCAGCACGAGCAGTTATTGCTGATCTGCAAGCAATGCCTCGAAGTCGAGGAACGCCCGGCGCCTGAAGTAATGAGATCGCTTTCGTCCGAAATCAAGCAAGCGGGGTTTATCGCGCACAGCAAGGCAATTGAAATTCATGGCGTTTGCGCCAAGTGTTCGAAGGCCCCGAATGCCGGAGAATGAGTTTCGATATTGAATTTTGGTAACTATTCGCTGTTTGTTCGTAAGTCCTGTTCGTTTCATCTGGGCTACTGCCTAAACCATTTCCCCCAGACACCTGGAAATGAAGATTCATCGCTTTAAGGCCGGTCAGCTTTTCCATCAGGGCAACGCCCGCGGCAGTGTTCGCCGCGCCGCCCCGGCATCAACTCCGCAAATCATCCTCGTCGACATGGAATTTATGCAGCATGCGATGGATTGCGGGCGCAAGCAGAATCCCGCGATAAATAACAAGCCGCTGAACAGCGAGTATCCCGCCGCGAAAATTTTCGCCGGCACCGCCGTCAACGGATTGACGGGCCCCATGCCGCCCAGGATCATGGACGCCTCCAACAGCGAATCGACCCAGACAAACCCCGCGATGTAACGATACCCCAAAATACCGATGCACAAGGTCGCCGAAATCAAGCCGGCGGCCATTAACACGGACGCGGCCACCCTCCTGAGAAAAACCACCCTCGAGGCGAGTTTGTCATGCTTTCGTTCGAACATCATGGCTCCCGTATGCTTTAACGCCCTCCGAAGTGTAGCAACTGCCAAATTGCCAGGTGTTGTGCAGCCTGACGCCGTAAGACTTTGGCGGGCGGCAAAGCTCGTGGACAACCATAAATACAGAGTTCGGCGATAGGTTTAATGCGGCCGCAACGGTGCGACGCCATTTCACCGGAGCAAGATAGGGAAAAGCACAGTCAATGCTGGCGATGAATTCGGATTCGATCACGCGGAGTGCCTAATGTGTGAACTGAGCGGCCTGCGCGGCTTTTCGCGTAGGTCCGCTCGAATGATGGTTGGGCGGCTAGCGGTCATAGCCCTCGACCATGATCTCTCTGCCAGGCGTAGAGAGTTCAGCCACTTCGGGACCAACAGCGTCCTCGCCGCGAAGCGAAAGCACCACTTTTGCTCCGTTGGAAAACGCGAACTCCAACTGTTCGTTTTCCTGGCGAGCAACAGCGATTAAGTGCTGACCGACAAGTGAACAAATCCTGTCGTAGTACCCAACATCGTTGGGCCCAAGAGAGCGCCCCTCAGCCAGAACCCGAAGTGGTGCATAGAGGGAAAGCGTATGTGGCTCGAAAATGAACTGCACGTAGTCATGGACGAACCTCACCTCGGACAGTGCATTCGTGTTGGCGAGGCGAGCGTAGGTTTTGTCAATCATGTTGCCGCCCAACGTAGAGGTGAGGGGCGGCTGCCGGCTTGCTGGCAGGCGTCTCTCTCGACCGCCGGGTTGGGCGCTGAGTATCGAAAAGCTACCATTGCCGGACAGCTCCGAGTGCGACGAAGACATGCGGCCGTAGTTGAAGCACAAAAAGGGCAAGGTTTTCTTGATTGGGGATTGCCACCAACCGCTCACGCCCGGACTGCGACTCAAGTTTGACGTCGAAGTAGCCATTCAAGGAGAGCTCAAGTCGCTTTTGGCTCCCCTGATGTCAGACCAATGAAAGCTCACCCTCACCTGGGGCCATACGACAGCTTAGATTGTCTTCGCCTGACTCGAAACGGAGGCTTACGCCTGCATACTCCCATGGGACGTCACTCGGCGTGACCACGGGGGAACACTCAAAAAAGTAGGCAAGGTCGTCGATGTCGATCATTTTTCGGGAAGCGCCGCCCAACGACAAGCTGTGGGGCGCGAGCCGCATCGCGGCGATGCATCCCACACGAGCGACTTGTTATGTGCTGATTCTTGAAATGGCATCTTGAAACACCTCAATTTCTTTGCCATCGCCCAGCTCCACCAAATATTTCGGTACTGGCCGAATCCGCAGCAAAGAGACCACTGCGCCACGCCCAACTTCATTGATCTCGACAGCTTCATTCAGCGAAAAAAGCACACCAGGAGGATTGTTTCCGGAAAACCAACTTTCTTCCTCTTCGAGCAGTATATCTTCGCCTTCACCGCTCATAAGCTCTCCAAACTCTTCTGGGCGCATTGATTTAATCTTTTTTTCGACGTCTCTACTGTAATGACGGTCGTTGGGATCATGAGTTGGGTATGATTTTCGTTGATATTGCTTAAGAAAGGCCCCTATATCTCCTTGAAGCCTGTCCTTGCGTTTACTCATTCTTTACCACACATAACGCAAAGGTAAGGGGCGCGCTGGGGGCAAACCTTCAGCGAAGCCGCCGACCTTGATTAAAAAACAAACCTTCAAAACCGCCAACGGGCGGCGCGTCCCTTTGACCGCCGGGTTAGACCGATTGTAAAACAGACCCTGGGCGAAGCCAAGGAAAAAAACGAGGGCCTGCGCCAGCAGAAAGTCCTTGCCGTCCGGCAGGACTCCCCGGCTTGCGTCGCGCCGCGTTAAAGCCAAGGCCCTAAAAACCTTTGGTGTGTCTCGGACACCGCCAAAGCCTTGCCGAGCGAGCGTGACGCAAACGGATCAGGCCGAACGGATAAGAGTCGCCGTGGAAAACGGAACGGCCTTTCCGTGCCCGGAAGGAGCGACCCAAGCCTTTTGATTTTGTCGCCGTCTAACGTTTAAAATGAGCGGACCGCGGAGGCATGACGCCCCGGCCGCCCAGTGCAACATGGTAAACGGCCCTGGGCGGCCGGGGTGGCATGCCGGAGAGGGTCCGCTCGAGCGAAGGGTTAGGCCTCACTGGCTGCACACGGAACGAATGTGCAAGTTCCATGACGGGCAACTTGTGGCGTGCTTTGCTCTGATGTGTGCGAAGGGAACTTGAAGTTCTCGGTGAGGGCCAGGCCGGCGCACTCAGAAGCCATAACGAACTGGGTTGGCCAGTATGGCGCCAGCCGTCTCATTCGCCTGCTGCTCAGAGAGTCGTGCTTGAAGAAGTACCTGAACCATTGCTTCGAAGTCCCTGGACTTCGCGGCCGCGTCGAAAGACTCGAACAGGTTTAGGTGAAAGAGTCGTTCGTTTACCGTCATTCCTTCAAGTGATTGTTCGTTCATGGCTACTGTTGAGTGGGCTGAGACCGAGGACAACGTCGCGGTGTCGACAAAATCTGAAGCCCCAGGAAGTCTTTCCCCTTGGTGAAGGAAGACCTACACAGGCATGGGTGGTGAGGCCTAACGTTGTAGCTCACCGGCGGCAATGGAACGCAGTGGAATTGCCGTCCGGTGCAGCACCTTGTTAGCGGCCGGATTCGCTGGAGCTCGCACCAGGCTCTTGATTCAATAGGTCAAGAACTTGTTCATACTCATCCGCTTTGATCTCCGTCAGAATCCGCTTGAGGTCTACATCAAATGAGAACCGTGTTTCGCGGCCATCGGACGTATTTTCATGCTTAACGAAATTAGGTTTATAACATTTAATTAATTCACTAAGCCCATCATCGTCAGTAATAAAGTCCGAGCGTAAGAACCTCCCCCCTTTGCGGCCAAGGTACTCAATTTGCAGCTTAATTTGGGAGAATCTTGAGATCGCCATGATGTCAGCCAAGGCGTTTTCTGCCTCGAATTTATCGGGATCGGCTTTAAATTTCATCAGATTTTTAGCGGCAGAATTTCCATAGAGGCAGGCTAACGTTATCGTTACTATTGGATGCTGTCTGCTTATCTCCAAAGCATCAGCCTCCTTTACTATTTGCCTTGTCTTCTCAAATCTGAGTTTCGGTGATATCGAATCTTTAAGTGCAAATCGGTTATTTGCGGTTTCAAGAAGCGCCAAATAATCGGGTCGCTTGACTTCAATGGCAACTCCCCTTAAATCCCGAAGGAAAGTGATGATAAATTCATCGGGTTCATACACACTGGCATTTTTGAAAAAAGCTCTTAGTGCAGAAAGATCACAAATTATCTGCTCTTCCAATTCAGCGTCAGTGATTTTTCCACGCGAATCACTGACCTTTTCCAACAATGCACAAAGGTATGAGAAACAATTTCGAGGTTTATCCAACTCACGAAGATGGGCAACTAACCTTGACTTCCGAGGATTCGTTTCGAGAGTCGCATCAGTAAGCTTTGTTGCGCCTACGACGCAAATATCTAAGAAATATAGAGTAGGAATACTAGCGGACCACTCTGCCAAGGCGGAATATTGTTCACGAGTAAGACTCATTTGCAGCGTTATCTGCTGCCCGCTATGGAACTCTTGAGGAGTTTCTTGTTCTTCCATGGATCACCTATTATTTTACTTACTTGCTCGTAGTGGATGTCGCCCGAGCTTCGTCTTGCTCTACAAACCTGAAACTTTGAGGGGCCGCTAACTATAATTAGACATCCTAACAGGCGCAAAAAATTGCGTCATAAGGCTGTCTAAATAGTTGTAAAATCATAAAACTGATTTATTTTCATTGATGCGCGCGAAATTATCACATCCTAAATAAAATGCAATTCCCGTCAGCAAATTTTTTTTGTAAGCCGCCCAAGTTGCTCGATCAGGTTAGGGACAAAATCCGCCTGAAAGCATTCCAGCATCCGCACCGAGCAGGCTTATACGAACTGGATCAAACGCTTTATACTGCAATTTGCTGGATTCTAAAAGCTGATGAAAGACTTCACCTTGACCGCGATTGAAAAAGATTCAGAGGCGATCGTACTCCTGCATGGTCTGAAGCGCACCTACCGCAGCATGGACAAGGCGGGCAGCGTGCTGGCGAGCTACGGTTATAAAATCGTCAATGCGAGCTATCCTTCGACGCAGCAGAAAATCGAGCCGCTGGCGCTGCAATGCATCGGGCAGGTTGTGCAGGAATGCGAGGCCGCCGACGTCAAAAAAATTCATTTCCTGACGCATTCCCTGGGCGGTATCCTGATCCGTTATTATCTGTCGGTCGCGTCGATCGAAAAACTCGGGCGCGTGGTGATGCTCGCGCCGCCGAATAAGGGCAGCGAAATTGTCGATAGGCTCGGTAATTGGCGGCTGTTTTATCTGCTGAACGGACCGGCCGGATTGCAGCTCGGCACGGAACCGGACAGTTTGCCGAATCGGCTCGGCTCGGTCAATTTCGAAGCCGGCGTGATTGCCGGCGACAAAACCGCCAATCCCTTGCTGTCGCTATTGTTTCCGGAAGCGAATGACGGCAAGGTGGCGGTCAGCCGGACCCACGTCGACGGCATGTGCGATTTCATCGTGCTGCCTTACTCGCATACGTTCATCATGCGGCGTGATCAAGTGATCCGGCAGGCCTTACACTTCATTCAGCAAGGCCGCTTCGTCCAATAGCTAGGTTACTGCTGGAGCGTCGTCCGATTGGCTTGCGCCAACTGCAATTGCTCGGTCAGGCGGGCCGTCGTTTTCATTTGTTTGTAGACACGCATCACCTTGTCGGGATAGCGCGATTTTGCTTTGCCCAAGCTGCCGTTATAGCGCAATAAGGTGCGACGGATATTGCCGTTGCTGACATCCTTGTATTGCGCCAGGATATGGGTGCCGAGCTTGATGTTTTTGCGCGGATCATACAAGGCGGGCAAGCCTCCGAGATTTTGGACTTTCTTCGGATGGGCTCTGGCCAGAACCTGCATCAGTCCGCGCGCGCCGGCCGGACTGATTGCTTTTTCCTTGAATCTGGACTCGACCGCAATCACGGCCAGAATCAATTCAGGTTGCAGGCCTTGTTGCAATCCGTGTCGAAATGCCTCGGAGACGATCGTCGCCGCCTTGTTTTCGGAAATTTTGAATCGTTCCTTGATGTAGCCGGACAGCGCCTTGATTTTTAGAATGTTCGGATCGGTGTTGGCCGCTTCCTGCTGAAATTCGTGCGAATCGCTCGGATCGAATTTCATCGATGGCACGGCAGCCCGCGAGGGTTGATGGGTTAACCCGGCACCAATCAAAAATAGCAGCGGGATGGTGACAGTATCGTGGTAAGCGCGTTTTAGCAAGATTTGAGTTCGCATATTCGGCCTCTTGTTATTTACGGGTTATGTTGCCGTCAGCGCCACACCGCTTGGCAAACCCGGGATTGAACGGCAATATCAGGCAAAAGGTCATGACAATTGCCGGAAAAATAAGGAAAAAAAAGTTAATAACAGACTCGCTGGTGTTGGTGACGTTTTGAAGCTTAACGCATAATCACGGCAGGTGCAAACTTTTGCCGCGCATTTGCCAAAGCAAAAAGATTATGCCTGTCTTTTTTTTAAGCCTCTGTTTTATTTGATGAATATTTTTTAAACCATTGAAAAATAATGGTTATGGGCATTTTTGCCGACATAAGAAAGGCGATTGCCGAGGGGCGATTCAGAGCCGATACGACTGCCGCAGAATGACCGCATCGACCGGCATGGCCGACGACGAGCGCATCGGGATGTTATTTTCGGGTCGTGATTTAAAGTTTTTCTGCCAAATTTCGCCCAGATCGGAACGAATTTCGATGATTTCCAGCGATTTCATGCGCAAATCGGCCGGCAGCACAAAGGTCAACGTGATGCCTTCAGCCGGCAGTCCATGGAATTCGATGTACTGAGGCGGCGAGTCCATACGATGGTTCTGATAAATCAATTGTTTGTCCGCATAAATTTGGGCCGTAGCCGCCATGTTGTCGGCCTTCAAGCGGATCGTCGAGGCAGCGCGCCGCGAACGAATATGGATGCCGAGATAACTTTTTCCCGCGGCGCTGCGTTGCTCCACGACGCGGACGTCGGGCGCCGCAAGCGGGATAGGCTGGGTTTCTCGCACCAACAGGCGCCGCACCGGAACGAAATCAGCAAAAATTCCGTTAGTGCTGATCGCGGGCGTTGCGGTCAGAAATTGGCGCGTCCAGTCATCCGCTTCGGCATCGAAACTGAGCCATCGGGCCGTATCAGTCGCGCCGTCCCAGGCATAAACGATGCTGTTGGGTTTCGGCCGGTCCGGGCTGAATGCGGCAGAGCGGTCGGCCTGGATCAGCAACAGGCTGGCGGCCGCGAGGAAAACGGCCGGCAGGCTCAAGCCGAACGCGCGATTCAGGATGTCTAGGGCTGGGGCGATCAGGCCCAGCGTCAACGCGGCGACGATCATCAGCAGCCAATCGGCATGAAAGCCGAGCGCATGATGGGCCAGATACAGCGTCGGCGCGACGATCAGTAAAACGGCCGTCGAGCAGGCGCCGGTAATGAAGATGTTCCGCATACCCGACCAGACTAGGCGGAATGCCCAATCGGCAAGCATGGCCAACGCCGGGACCAGCGCAAAAAATACGCCGCCCGGAAATGCGAGGGCCAGATAGATGCCCGCCGCCAGCCAGAGGCTGAGGGCGCCCGCCGAAAATTCGCGCGGCTGGATCCATCGGGAGAGTCTCCTATGCAGCAGCATAAATGCGGCGACGGTTAAGCAGCAAGACGCCAGAAAGTAGAGCGTCGCGTTATAAGGCTCCTGCAGCCAGCGGTAATTTGGATAAAGGCGCATGACCGCGGCATGGAAGGCGAAATTGATGCCCGTCATCAGTCCGGCCAGCAGCAGGAAAATCGCCGTTTGCAGAAGATATTGCCGCATGCCCAGCCGGCGGTAATAACCGCCGGCCATCGCGAGCAGGACAAACAACAGGAACGCCGCGCCGGCGCTCAGCAGCGGAAGCGGGGCGTCCAGAGAAAACAGCCACAATTTGCCGAAAGGCAGGTTGAAATAGCCGAGGTCGCCATCCTGATGCAGAGCTTTCAGATCGGTATCGGCAAAATGGCGGGCCAGTTGCAGCAGGTTTTCGCCTTGCAGGGCCAGGGTGCGCGGGTCCAGCCGTTCCTGGTTGTCGAGTGCGGTATGATAATCGGTCCAGCCTTCGATGAACGCAAAGTTCATCCCGGCGATGCCGGCTTCGCGGAAGACGCTGAAGTCGGTATCGTTATGCAGCAGTTTTTTATAGATCGAAAACATCAGCGAGGAGGCGACCGGATGGACGGCGGCGCGCGCGTAATGCTCGACCAGCCGGGCGTTGCGGTCGCTGGTTTCGAACATCAACAGCACGCCGCCGTTGCCGCGCGCTTCGAAATTGAGCGCCAACACACAGTCCTTTGCCCAGGGATGCCGCTCGACAAATGCCCGGCTGCCCAAGAGGCCCAACTCTTCGGCATCCGAGAACAGAAAGATCAGGTCGTTTTGGGCGCTGGCGTGATGTTTCAAGAGGCGTAGCGCTTCCAGCATCGAGGCGACCGCCGCGCCGTCGTCCGCCGCTCCGGGCGAAGTCTCGGCCGAATCGTAATGCGCCGCGACCAGCACCGCACCCTGACTCTTTTTACCCGGCACGCGCACGATGATGTTTTTGATCCGCGCGGCTTTTACGAACGGCTCCGGTGTATCAAAGCGCGCGGAAGCGATCGTTTCCTGCACCTCGGCGTGATAGCCGAGCGCTTCGATTTGTTCCAGCAAATAAGCGGCGACTTCATCATGCGGCCTGGAGCCTACCGGGTGCGGTTTGGCGGCGATATGCCGCAAGTGCGCAAGCGCATGCTCGATCGAATACGCCGTCTCGCCTCGACCTCGATCGAGTGCGGGCGGGACGAGCATAAGGCCGCAGGCCCAAAATGCCAGGCCCCAGAACAGGAGGATGATGGAAGCCTGTTGCCAGGCGATCTTTGGGGACATGGGATCGGGATGCCGGGTGACGAAAACTGAAGTTTAAACAGCTCCGCCGGAACTGACAATTTTCGTCCGTGTCTTATGCCTACACTTCAGTGATGAAGTGTAGGTAGTGGATAGGTCGGCGCAGCCGTTGACGCATGTCCGGCAAGCGGATCATTTTTCGAATTTAGGAGATAAAAATGAACAAAATTGCGTTGTTAGGTGCGGGTTTATTGCTGTTGCTGGGTTCTGCCTCTGTTGTTGTTGCGGAGGAACACGCGGCAGCGGCTTTGGAACACGCCAATCAGGCGGTGATGCATGGTGAGGCCGGACATGCGTCCATGCTGGTGGACCATGCCACGGAAGCGTTGAAACATGCGCATGCGGCCTCGGATATTGCAAAAGGCGAAGCCAAGACGCATATCGATGCGTCGATCAAATCGCTGGAAGTCGCAATCGAACACGGCAAAAAGGGCGCCGGCCATGAACCCATCGCGACAAAAGCCGCCGAGGAAGCGGTCGACCATTTAAAAGCGGCCAATAAGTAAGTCTTTACGTAGGGCGGCTAAGCTATACGGCCGCCCTTAAACAACTCAATTTTGTTTGTCGTCAAGTCGCGCTTCGAGGCTTTTCTTGCATTCGAGAAAATGCAGCATTTGTCGATTTGCCGCGTCGGTAATGGCAAATGTCGAAGGCGGCAGATCAAGTTCGCTGCATCCCTGCTCCTGAGGTAGAGAGCGTGAGAGCTCAATACACGACCAAACACCGGCGGCATTTTTTTTGATTTCAAAGAATTGCAGCGCAGTTGCTGAGGTCGTCTTTCGGGATGAAGCGGCAGTCAAAAAACGCGCGTATTGGCTCACGAGCGGGTTCAAGGAGGCGTCCTGATATTGCCGGCTATACAGTGAACCTTGCTCATCCAGGATATAGACCGCGGCGCCGATGGCTTCCCGGTAAAAGAAGCACTGCACGGCGTGCGGCCGGTTTTCCCGGTAAAGCGCAGGAATCGGTGTCTCTGCCAGCACCTCGGCATCGAAAACGACCGATCCGTAAAGTGCTTGCGGCGTGGACAGCGCTTTGATTAATTGGCCTTCGTTGGCGCAAGGCTGGTACTGTAAACTGGAATCTTTTTTCGAAACAATGAAATAGCGTTCGCCGCCCGCAAGCACGTAACGGGGCGCCGGATTGGCCGGATCATCGCGATGGAGTTCGAGCAAGGCCTCGAACAACTGTTCGATGCGCCGGATGATGTTATCGGCATGCCCCGGTGTTTGGCACATGACCGTCAGGCAATCGGCCGCTACAGGCTCCTTCGTGTCGTTGATCATTTCGATCAGGCAATTGAGCAGGCCTTCGATACCCTGTTCGTGGCTGGTCAACACTTCATTCCAATGACTGAGCGATACCCGGTCTATCGTTCGCACCAGGCATTCGCGCCGCGCGCCATGGCTCAACGGGTTATTCCTGGGGCTGAGCACATAGGGGCCGGCTTCCGTATCCGGGAGTCTTTGGCCTATATTGATCAGCAGCAGCGAGTGCGTTAAGCTGTTATCGCCTTCATAATTGCCGAGCGAGTCCGAAAAATCGAAATGGCATTTGAAAAACTTGTCCAAGCGATCCAGTACCGTGTTCAGCTCGATCGGCGTCAGCTTGAACGATTCGACCTTGCATTGAATCGGCGCGCGTGGACGATAAAAACCGTTGACGCTGAGCCAGCATAACATTTCGATCAGCGTCGGCCGGCGATACAGCGGTGTTCGCAGAGCCGCATCCTGGGCGTTGTTGTGATCGACAAATAAAGCCCATTCGGCCTCGGGCGCAGCGGACTGACTTTCGACGATCGACAGGCTATGCTTGATCGGCAGCCCGTATCCTCGGGTCGTGCTAATTTCAATCTTGCCTTGCTTTCTTTCAAAAAAAGCGATCAGTTTTCTGCCGAGCAACTTCATGTCGTTGCTTTCCTGAAAATCAGGATCGATATGCTCGTGCGCAAAACGCAGTATTTTATTATGGCAATGCGCCAATTGTTCGACGATCGCCGCATTTTCGGCCAGTAATGTTTCAATATCCCAAGCATTGCTATCGCATGGCGTATTGAGCGGATTGTTCGGCCACTGCCAGCTTGCGGCCATCTCGCGAAAATAATTCTCGTAAGGCGACAGTGGGCCAGTTTGCCGATGATCACCCGACGCTTCGGTCACCTTGAGACAGATAATCCGCCGAATCATCGCCAGTCTTTCGTGGCTCTGCGCTTTGAGCAGATAATCTTCCAATTTGCGGTAGATCAGCACATAGGGATCGATCTCGAGGCCGGTCAATTGGCCTTGATAAACCGCGCGCTTGATGGCGATGCACAGCCAGTTGGTATAGGGATACTCGCTCGCATAGCATTCCAGCAGGCACAACTTCAACAAGGATTTGTACGGCGAATTCAGCGCCTTATAGATGTGCCATTGCGTCGCGCTGATGAATTCATCGGCGGGGGCATGTGCGAGTCCGCCCAGATCGAGAATCTGGTTAGCGTTGACAAACCGGCGTTCCAGCAAATGCGCAAGATAGCCTTGATAATCGTTTTCGTGTTCGGGGGGAACCAACCACCAGGCCAGCACCTTGCCGGCGACATACACCGAGGTCCGGTAGAATTCTTCGAGCAATAGATAATGCTGGGTTTCGCCGCTGCTGTCGGCGGAAACCGGCGTTTTTTGATCGAGCAGAAATTGTTTGCTGTTGATCAGGAAAAAGTGCACTTCCAGATGCAGCGACGCGGCCCAATCCTCCAGGGTTTGGACTTTCTTTTGCAGTTCGCCGAGTGCCGCTTGCGTCAGATCGGCCTTGTGGCATAACCAGATATCGATATCGCTGGCTTTGGTAAAGGCGATGCTGCCGACGCTGCCCATCAAAAACAGACCGTCGATCGCCGCATGGTGATCGCGGCGTCTTTGCGGCCGAAGATTAAAGCTGCGGTTGATTTGCCGCGCGGCGTTGATGGCCCGTTTATCGGGCTGGTAAGCAAAAATGCCCGCGGGCGTTGCCGTGGAGATAAAGCCCGGCAATGCAGGGTGGTTCATGTGCAGAATCAGCGGCAACGCATCCAGAAATTGCCGCTGGCTACTGTTCAAAATGTGCCGAATGCTCTCTCTTTTGAGTTGGTGCAGTTTTTTAAAACGTTTGGAGAGGGTCCAAAGATCTCTAAAACTGATCTCTTCTCCGGGAACGCCTAGCTGTATGGGGGGGAGTTGATTGGGCACGATTTAAGGTGATTATAATATTTCCTTCCCAGTATAGTACAAGGGGTGTTTTTTATTGAACGAGGCAGGCGGTTCGCGCTCGAAACGGAGCGGCGAAAGCCTGCCGCTCAGGAAATTTTATGAATCGGCTAAAATTTTGCGGGCCGTCTGAATCGCTTGTCTGACCGTATCCGGCGCGGTGCCGCCCAAATGTTTGCGCGCGGCGACCGATCCTTCCAGCGTCAGCGAATCGAATACCTCGGCGCCGATCAGCGGCGAAAACTGTTGCAGTTCGGCCAAAGTCAGTTCGGACAGATCGCGCTCGGTCGTCACGCCGAGGCGCACCGCCAGGCCGACCACCTCATGCGCGTCGCGGAACGCCATGCCCTTGCGGACCAGATAATCGGCCAGATCGGTCGCGGTCGCAAAACCTTTTTTCGCCGACTGATACATGTTGTCTTTCTTGGCCTGGATGTGCGGCACCATGTCCGCGTAGGCGCGCAGGCAGTTGATTACGGTATCGACCGTGTCGAACAAGGGTTCCTTGTCTTCCTGATTATCCTTGTTGTAAGCCAAGGGCTGGCTTTTCATCAACATCAACAACGACACCAAATGACCGGTCACCCGGCCCGATTTGCCGCGCACCAACTCCGGCACGTCCGGATTTTTCTTTTGCGGCATGATCGAGGAGCCGGTGCAGAAGGCGTCCGGGATTTCGATGAAGTTGAACTGGGCGCTGGACCAGAGAATCAATTCCTCGGAGAAGCGCGACAAATGCATCATGATCAGGCTTGCCGCGGCGGTGAATTCGATCGCGAAATCGCGGTCGCTGACCGAGTCGAGCGAATTGGCCGACGGCCGGCTGAAGCCGAGCAGTTCGGCGGTGATCGAACGGTCGATCGGATAGCTGGTGCCGGCCAGGGCCGCAGCGCCCAGCGGCATGATATTGATCCGTTTCAGGCAGTCCTGAAAGCGTTCGCGGTCGCGCTGCAGCATCTCGAACCAGGCCATCAGATGGTGGCCGAAGGTGATCGGCTGGGCGACCTGCAAATGCGTGAAGCCGGGCATGATCGTGCCGGCATGTTGTTCGGCCAGATTCAAAATCGCGGTTTGCAGGCGGGTCAATTGCTGCTCGATCTGGCCGATTTCGCTGCGCAGATACAGGCGGATGTCGGTCGCGACCTGATCGTTGCGCGAACGGCCGGTATGCAGTTTCTTGCCGGCGATGCCGATCAGATCGGTCAGCCGCGCCTCGATGTTCATGTGCACATCTTCCTGCTTGATCGACCAGATGAACTCGCCGTTTCTGATTTCGCCGGCAATTTGGGTCAGGCCCTTCTCGATCGCAGAGCATTCGTCGTCGGTCAAGATGCCGGTTTTCGCGAGCATCTTCGCATGCGCGATCGAGCCCTGGATATCCTGCTCGGCCATGCGTTTGTCGAAATCGACCGAAGCGGTAAAGACTTCGACAAAGGCATCGGTCGCCTCGGCAAAACGGGCGCTGGAAAGTTTTTCGGTGTTAACGTTGGTCATGGATTCGGCGGAGTCGGGTCAGTGCGCGCGCATGCGGGTTTCGGCATCCGCGCCGAGTCAAAAATCGGGCCATTATAGCAGGTTTCCGAAGGCTTTAAGCGGCTCCGTGCGAGCCGTACGATGAGGTCGAGCTTGCCGGCGCCTGGAAGGATTCGGCAAGCTCAAGGTGAAAGGCATGTTGCCGCGCAGGGGCGGTTACCTAATCGCGCAGCAGCGCATTCCGGCCATCTTCCTGGTGCTTTACCGGCCCCAGTATCCACATCTGGTACATCGACACGCACCACATGTAGGCGAACGACAGGCCCATCCCCGCGCCGGCCAGAATCACAAAGATCGCGAAGTGCGGAGAAAGTTTGGTCAGCCACCAGGAGAAGATGTCGACCAGCAAGAAGATGTACGGCATCACGATCGCCGCATATTTGTACTGCTTGTTGACCCCGGTGCTGAAGCTGAAGATCAGGCCGACGAACATGAAGATGAAGCTGATCCCGAAGATGTGGATGTGCGAGACGCGGACCAGCGCTTCAAAGGTTGCGCCGGTGTTGGTATCCGTGTATTTTTTCAGGTTCTCGTAAGTGCTGAAATCGGGCAGCGCGCCGGCGTCGGCGTTGTGACACATCACGCAGTGGTCGTCGATGATCGGCTTGATATAAACCGTGTATTCCTGTTTGTCCGCGCCGTCCCGAACCCATTGGATGATGCGGAAACGGTCTTCGTCCGGCGCGTTGGCCTTCATCGAGCCGTTCAATTTACCTTCCAGCGTGGAGCTTGAGCGATCGCCGTAGTAGCTATACACAATGTCGTCGAACGACAGGCCGAACTGGCCGTCGGCCATGCCGTGCGTAAACAGGATCTGAGTCAAGGCCATCAGATAACCGACCGCAACGGTCGTCAGATAGCCGCTGAACAGCAGCTTGATCGAGGTCGAAAAGCTGATCAGGTTGATGCCCTTGAGCGGATGATCGTGGGCATGGGGAGGAATGTTGGTTTCCATAGGTCGGTGGTGAGGGTAGTGAAAAAGCCGGTCGAAACTTCGCTGTATGACGGCAACAGGCGGAAACGGGGTTTCCGAAAGAAAAAGCGGGAGGACGGTTGTTATTGTTTTAATGCCTCGATCCAATGCACTCGACAACCCTGACGAAACGATGCGGGTATTTGAGTGATCGGCCGGAGTTTCCCAAAGACACGTGCGTGTGGCTGCTGTTTGGGTTAAAGCGAAATCAAATCATTGTCCGAGGGTTTGCTGAATAATCTTGCCTTTGCGCTCTGCACTAGGGGAAAAGATTGACAAGCAAACCCGAACGACTGGCTTTTATCATACACAATGCGCCTTCCGGAGAAAACAAAAAGATGAGAAATCGCTGGGAATAGTGGATTCGAAAAGCGGGCTCCCGCATTTTGCCTGCGCTGGCGGCCATGCCTTATTGGGAGCCGTTCTTTGGTAAGATGGGCTTATATTGTTAGCGGTTTTACGGAAAATAATGAGCTTACGTTATCAAATCAATATCAGAATCCTGTTTTCGTCCGTATGTATTTTGTTGCTCGGCGGTAGCATTGCGGTCTGGCAGGCGCGGCAGGCGGTCAATGAGGAAATCGATGCCTCGGTCAGTTTGGCGGCGCAACTGATTCGCTTCGGCTTTTCGCAAACGCAGTTCAACGAAGCCGACTGGCTGCGCGGCATCAATTCGTTAAAAGCAACGCGCCACCTGCATATTCAACTGCAAACGCCCTCCGGGCAGATTCTGAACGTGCCGCATACTGCGCCGGGCGATGCCGGCGAGGAACTGCCGCCGCAATGGTTTATCGCCTTGGTCGGCGGTAAATACAGCCAAACCGAACAGCCGATCGTGACCGCGGACGGTAAGCAGTTTATTTTGCTGATCCAGGCCAATCCGCTCGATGAAATTACCGAAGTCTGGGCGGAAAGCGTCGCGTTTTTCATCTCGCTGTCGGTGCTAACGCTGCTGACTTTTTTGGCGGTGCATTTCGCTTTCAGCAAGGCCTTGAACTCGATAGCGATCATCGTGAATGCGCTGGAGAACATCGAAAAAGGGCGCTACCTGCAAAAATTGCCGGAGTTTTCGACCCTCGAATATGACAGCATCGCGAAGGCGATCAATCACATGACCGACGAACTCCGCAAGGCGCAGCAGGAAAACCGGGCCTTGACCCAGCATTCGCTGGAAATACAGGAAGACGAGCGGCAGCGTCTGGCTCAGGAACTGCACGACGAATTGGGGCAATCGCTGACCGCGATCAAAGTGATGGCGGTCACCGCGGCGCATCAAAAAGCCGACATCCAGCAAACCACCGAGGCGATCGTGAGTATCTCCGATCATTTGATGACCGTGGTACGTTCGATGATGCACCAGTTGCATCCTCTGGTCTTGACCGAGCTGGGCCTGAAGGCGGCGGTCGAGGATTTGCTGGGGCATTGGGCTTCCAGGCATCCGGAATTGCACCTGAGCCTCGATTGCACCGATCGCGTGGATGCCTTAAATCAGAAAGTCACCATTCAGATTTTCCGGGTCGTGCAGGAATGTCTGACCAATATCGTACGCCATGCGGAGGCCAGTCAGGCATCGATCACGCTGCAAATAGTTCAAGATCCGGAAGAGCGGCTCAAGCTGGAGGTGAGCGATAACGGCCAGGGCTGCGCCGACGGCAACATCAAAAGCGGTTTCGGCCTGTTGGGGATGCGGGAGCGCATCCAAAGTTTGGGTGGGGAGTTCAGCATCGACACCCGGCCGCAACACGGGATGCGTATCGTCGCGAGCATCCCGCTGGCGCGCTAATCGGCAGGCGAAAAAAGATGATCCTGGGGCATTGGGGAGTATTTCTATGGTATGTTTTCCGCCCCGCCTGATCAGACAGAAGACTGTCTGATGGCCCTGCATCAACTTAAGAAACTTTCATCGTTCTCACGCAGAGCGTCACTGCCATTAAGTTAAGGATGGCCGGTCCCTTCTCCCTCCGGGAGAAGGCTAGGATGAGGGGATCAAAATAAAGTATTTTTCCTTATTTTATTCCCCTCACCCCGACCCTCTCCCGAAGGGAGAGGGAGATAACCGCCTTAACTTAATGGCAGTGACGCAGAGCGTGGGGACCATTAAAGCATTGTAAAAGGGAGTCATGTCATAATGGAGTGAGGTCTCGACCCCTTGTTGGATCGAGCCGTATGACGCGGGCCGGCTGGGTAAACAAGGGTGTTCGCGCCGGCGAGTCGATTTTTGACGATTCAGATCTCCCAAAATCTATCACGAGGTAGCGACACTCCGGTTGCATATTGAGGACCTGCGAAGGGAGACAATTTGCCAGGGCTTCGCGGCCTAGAAATTCAAAAATATACTTGAGGACAACCTATGCGATTCGAAATCAACGCTGCTGTTTTGCTTTCCGTTTTACAATTCCTCACTCCAGCGCCATCCTTGGCCGATGCTGACGCTGTGGATTACTCCCCTCAAATCGTGACTAACTTCGACGCTAACCAGTTTCAATTACCGGAATCGGTTACCATGGACGGGGCCGGTAATTTCTATTTCTCAATGGCTAATACCATCCAGAAACTCACCCCCGATGGACAACTTTCCCAGTTCGCCGAATTGCCTATACCGCAGAGTAGCTTCGCACTGGGGGTTAAATTCGGGCCGGATGGGTATCTCTATGCCGGGAGCGGCAGTTTCAACCCATTGGACGATGCTTCTTATGTCTTCCGCATCGACGGCACTGGCGAAGCTACGCCGTTAGCTCATCTCGACCCTAATGGATTCCCCAACGATCTGGCATTCGACGGAGAAGGCAATACTTATGTAACCGATCCCTTCAAGGGTCAAATCTGGAAGGTCGACCCGAACGGCCAACATGAGGTTTGGCTACAGCACCCGTTACTGGAAGGCGACCACGATAACCCGGTTTTGGTGGGGCATTGGTTCGGCGCCGACGGCATTGCCTTCGATAAGGAAAAATCCAATCTCTACATCGGCAACATTGATAGTGGCGCCATCATTCGTATCCCCGTACTACCCAACGGCGAGGCAGGCACGCCCAACGTGTGGGTGCAGGATGACCGCTTGAAAGGCAATGACGGGCTGGCCTTCGACAAGTCAGGCAATCTCTACGTGGCGGTAAATGGGCAGGATGCTTTGGCGGTCATCGACCAAGATGGGCATCTATCCTTACTGGCGCAAGGAACACCGCTGGATGGGCCATCGTCGCTGGTATTCGGAAAGAAGAGCGATGACAAGAAGACGTTGTATATTGCTAGCTTCGCCATAAGCCGAGCCTTGGGAGCACAGCAGGGAACCCCGCACCCGAATCTCTCCAAGATCGAAGTAAATATTGGCGGCTTGCCGATTCCGTAGCACGACGTTGCCTTGTAGGTCGGGCACGCTTTTTGTGCCCGACCTACAAGGCTTACGGACGAAAGAAAGGGTCAACTTTGATGGCCGTTAAACATTCGTCAAATGATAGATTCGGATAAACTTCTATCCATTCACCTGTGTGACGCAAGAAGGATAGATTGAAGCGATTCTCTCCCACATACTCCAGTCGAGCAAACTTCGTTTCGAAATCAGGCGACAGGGCATTCGGGCCAGGCGAGCAATACTTCGCGCAGAAATAAAAGTAATGCCGATACCACTTAGTGTAGATGTCTACGAGGTAATTGAAGCCGTAATCCTTCGGCGGTGGCTTGATGTACTGTGGTATTAGCGTCGTCTCAACGAGTTGACGAGCCTTTTGTTCAGCCTCAGCCTTGATGCTGGCAGGTACTTTGGGAGCCGGTGGTTTTTGGGGACTATAGACCCACGTTTTTCGTAACTTCGTCATTTGTAATCAACTCACCACTACTATCTAATCGCCAAGTATTTGCGAAGCCGCCGAACCCAATTCAAAAATCCACCTTTAAAAACCGCCAAAGGGCGGCGCGTCCCTTGACCGTTTTGTTGTGCTAAACAATGGCGCTCCGCGTCCAAGGGAACGGAGCCATGCTATTACGAATTTGATGCTAAAAACGCGCGCAACACTCCCGGATGTTTGGCGACCCTTACGCCTACGCCAGTGCCCGAAGCACTGCTTGAGGCTCTTTTGCAACCACATGCAGCAGGGCCAGTGCAGGACCATGCGGTTTGCGATCGCCGCGTTCCCAATGCCGGAGCGTACCGAGGCTGATGCAAAACTTGGCTGCAAACTCAGTTTGCGTAAGCCCTAAACTGCGGCGCAATTGCCCCACATCAATTTCTTCCGGGCGATAAGTGTTTGCAGGGACTGCTTCACCTTCATTGAGGGCAATTGCCTCGCGCAAACCCTGTGCGATACTTTCAAATGCGTTAGCCATGTTCCCTCTCTAGAGCAACTTGAACGAGTATTGAAACCAACTTGGCGAGTTCCTTGCGTTCAGATTTTGAGATGTTCGCTTGTTCATTTTTTCCAAAAACGGTAAGCAAATAGAGCGGAATACGTTGGTCATGGTAGAAATAAATGATTCGGACTCCACCGCTTTTACCTTTGTTGCCACGTGCCCAGCGAGTTTACGGATACCACCGGTTCCCTCCATGATGTCTCCGCTACGCGGGTGAGCAGCAAGATAGTCTATGATTGCCTTGCGCTCTGCTTCATTGAGCAGTTCATTGGCACGTCTGATGTATTCAGGAAGCTCAGTGACAGTGATCAACATAACTGCCAGTATAATCCAATGGATTACTGGAAACAAGAAGAAGCGCATCTCCTAGCGCCGCATTCAGCAGCTTGTCTGCTGCAATGAATTGACTGTTTTGTTAGGTTTGATTTAATTATTGTCACTGGAGGAAACTCCCGGCACGCTAGAATTTAACGAATCGATGAGCCGACGAATAATGCCAGTCCGCAGTCTGTCGCACACAATCATGCTTCACCGGATTAAATTGATGGGTTTCGCTGCCACTCTAACCATCTACGGCCTATAAATGCTTGATTGCAAGACCTGACCCCATCGTTTCCTCTTGATTGCAAGACCTGACCCCATCGTTTCGCGGGTTTCGCCGGAGTATCGGCTAACCCGTCTTAGGATACTTGATTTTGTTTTATCTCAGAAATTTTTATTATTAAATATGGAATCCAAGGTCCAATAGTCAAAAATATAGTCAGCTCTAAATGTGCAAATGCTAATTCGCTTGTCACCGGAGCTTGGAAATTTAGGAGAGTTGAGCTTAGCTCTGGCACGGATGGCGCTAGGTCATTTAACTGTCTAGTGGCAGAAGCAATTAAATCTTGGGATCTTAAAATTGCGGACTTATTACCCAAAGAAAACAAATAAATCCCCAAGCTCATTAGAAATAAGGCAGTGGGGGTTTTTCTTATATATTCTTGCGATACAGAAAACCCAATCAAGCCAATAGCGAGGGTTTGATAGATGCCCCATAATGTGTAAAGAATGGTGGTTTGTTCCTTGTGTATGGAAATTAGCAATTGTATTGTTGCGTATTTATCGCTCATTTTAGTTTCCTTTGTTTGTAATAATTGGTAATAATTGGGGTCAGAGTAATATTTATTTCTCTTGCTGCAATTTCCCAGTATATTTTACTCTGACCCCAAATATTCTTACCGCGTTGGTCCCGATTTCCCTGTTAGCCATTTTCGGCGTCGACACGAATATCTTCGCTGTTTCGTACGATTACCAGTGACCTCTTCCCGTTAACTGAGACGGTGACGTATAGATTTTTCGGCGTCCTCAGCAGTAAATTGCCCTCAACAACTGACTTCTGGTTTTCCAATTTCGTAATCTTTACTGGAATCTCGCCGCCAACACGGAACTGCCGCAATGCAATTTCAACTAGATCTGCTGTTACGTCTTTATGAAGAAATGGGAGAAATGCTGTGATGCCGATGAACATGGCAGTTGGTAGCCAGCTACTCAATCTCTCTCGAAGAGATCCGCCAATAAATGACGACAAGTAAGCGCAAACAATGAAAGCAAAAGCTGAAGTTCCAAAGTACAAGTTTGGCTTCGCGGCTGAAAGCGAATTATTGAACAAATAGATGTGCATGGGAGCGGCTACAACAAAGGCTACCCATGTTAGCCAGCGATTAGAATCGTACTTTCCAACTCTTCTTCCTTCTGAAATGGCAAGCTTGAAAACGGCTATAAACCCGAACAAGTAGAGGGAGATAATGAAAAGAAGCGCGAGGCCAGAAATGACTAATGTCTTCATTCCAAATGCGTCTTCCGATAGGAACTCATAGGAAAAAAACTTTCTTTCCGCCATATAAAGCACTGCGAAATACATTGGAAGAAAACTGAACCACAGACCAGAAACCAAAACGACGAGCGCCCTATATATGAAAGACTTAACCTCGATAGGGGGGGCGGTTGGTGTTTAAGGAAGAGGGGGGTGACTAAGGAGCGCATGAAGAAATGCCTAACGTAAAGTAAATACTGTAGTGGTCTAATAAAAATGGACAGTCCAATAGGTTGATAAAATAAATCAACCGAAGTAAAAAGGAACAAGAGTAATAATTGGGGTCAGAGTAATATTTATTTCTCTTGCTCCAATTTCCCAGTATATTTTACTCTGACCCCAAATATTTAATGCGCCGAATGGTTAAAAGTCAACATGCGGCGCAATACGGCTAACGCCTATTGCGCCCTATGAATGCGCCTTACCGCGTTACCTGGCTTCAATTAGACGTCGACATGGTTTGGAAGAAGCGCTTCCAATTCAGAAAACCGATGGAAGTAAGCGTCGCCTCTTGGATTGCTGCGGCATTCGCTCAGATACTGCGCAAACGCTTCCTCGCCGATAACTGCGTTGACTACTCGCTTGGCAAAGAGCTCAGAATCGAGTTCATCTGGCTTTTCCAATTGAGTACCTATTCCTGAGAAGCCCTCCACAGCATGTCGTTCGATAAGAAAGTTTTGAAGTGGCATGAGATTAACGGCACCGCGCCATTGCATCAAGTGGCGAAACTCATGTGCATAAACCCAGATGATATGAGCCATCGTTGACTCTAGCAAGGATTTTGAAAGCCATATGATTGCGGCATTGGCAAGCATCAAAGGCAACAGTGAAGATGGCACGCCTTCGAGTGAATAGCCTTCACGCCAAAAGAAAGCAGAGAATTTGAAATCATCACGTATGTTGATGCAGTTCGAGTAGTCCATCGCGTCAAGATAGACGACCAAGCCATCTGTGTTGAAGTCCGCTTGTGCGCTGACAGATAGAAGTGATGAAACTAGCTCATGCAACCGAACGTGATCGCCAATTATTTGAGGGCTCATGCTGTCGATGTCCAATTTTAATTAGGCCAGAAAATAATTCGACGCAATTTCCGCTGGTTAATGCGCCTTACAATCTCAGGGTGATACATAGTTCTTAGGTATTAGGATTTCCCCGGTCGGCGGATAGGCCCATCTTACGCGGCCAGTCCACTGATCTAAAACAAACGCAGCGTTTTTTGCAGCTGGTACCTCATCAAGAGCGGAGGAGAGTGTAACTGCTGCAATTGAATATCGGTGGGAAATCGCGTAAGAGATGGCAAAACACACAATAGCAGTTGCGATAATCGCAGATGAAACAGTATTCATCTATTTCTGAGCCAATTTAAGAAAGGTGGCGCGGCATATAATAATTGGGGTCAGAGTAATATTTATTTCTCTTGCTCCAATTTCCCAGTATATTTTACTCTGACCCCAAATATTCCCGGTCTTCTTCCGCCATTTGATAGTGGCAGGCTGCAGAAACCATCATGGTTGCGCCTCTATATTCCGATGCAAGTGCTTCTATAAACTGCGGAGTTACTGTGAGTGTTTTATGTCTTTTCTCAGGTTTTGGCGCGGTTGGGGTAAATAGATCCACCGCCATTTTGTCTTCATTGAAACGCCATTCGCCGTGCACAAGGTCATTGCGCTGGTCCATCACTGATCGAGCTTTTTCGAGGGACTTATTGATTTCTTTCTTGTGCTCTTCATTGAGGTTGACGGTTGGGAGTAGCGCCAAGATCATTCCGACTCGCGCGGAATTGTTGCGACTTGAAAAGAATAGAGCTTCGGCCTTTTCCGCATTTAAGCCGCTTAACCTAGTGAACAGCTGAACCATTGCTCGATCAAGAAGATTGGCTCGAACCATGAGTAGGCCGAGGGCTTCAAGAGTTTTGGACGGATATTTTTGTCCAAAATACTCGGATGTGGACGACGCCTTGGACTCAGGGCCTGGTGTGTATGTATTGAAGACATCAATAGGCTTTGGCCTATGTGGGAGCGCATCAAGAGAGGTTTTGAGAGACTGCTCAAGCGTTGCTGCGCACTCAGGGTTCAGTGTGGTCGTGAGGCCATCTCCAGACGGGGTGAAAAAATTCAGCATGACGTGGCCGCCGGCATCCCCCCCTAGCATTGCCCCTGCAAATACCATAGTGGTATAGAACGGAACCATTTGTGGCGATGGAGGCAAGCTTTTTGACAATGCTTCCATGTGACCAGCCATGCCGCCAAACTCCAATGCAAGACCTGTGATGACAGCTCTCGGACATTGGAAGTAGTTGTTAACGCCATCTTCACCCAAGATGGCCAAAGTACGCGTGGTCTCCGTGCTCAACAATGGCAAAACGATGAAACCTTTGGATGGGCTTCGCTTGCAGGAACTCGTCAGGAAGTTGCACTATTTCTCCCGTAGGTCTAACGTTAAGTAGACACCTATTCAGATGTATATTAAATTTCTGTTATCGGCGTATAACGCCAGTCTAGCAACCTGCCAAACCAAGCGCGACGCTATTCAATCATGGATAGCGACCGTTTTATGCTAACGAAAAACACACCGCCAAAACGTCTTGATCAGGTCCGCGACCGGCTTTGCGTCCATTACCATTGACGCATTTTAACATTCATGCCGAGTAGACTCATTTAGCCTGGATTAAGCGCTCTTTCGGTAACCAAGGATTCAGGTGTTTCGGCAGCGAAAAGGGGCGCGATGCGCCCCAGGCTTTTAATAAAACACCCTGAACGACCGCTGTATTTCATCGAATTCATACAAATACGGCCCCGCCACCTCGCGGTTATTCGCAATCACGACCAGATCGTGCGAGAACACCGAGGTGTTGTACCAGTTGAAGCTGCCTTCGATCACGATCGCATCGTCGATCACGCAATATTTCGAATGGATCGGCGAGTAGGGGACCTTGTGATCGTCCTGGCCGTAAACCAGGCCCACCGGAATGCCGGCGTTCTTCAAGCGCTGCACCGACGGCAACAGCGGCCGGCTGAGTTCCTCGGCCATGCTGCGTTCGACGCCGATGCGGCCTTCGCGCGCCAGATGCCCGTTGAAGAGGATATGCACGTAGACGCCGCGGTGATGCGCATTGATCAGCGCATCGATCACGCTGTCGTGATGGTCGCCCACCAGGTCGCCGATCAGGAACAGGCTGCATTTGATCGAATGGCGGGCGCGGTTGATTTCGGCCAGGATCGCATGATGCGGCTTGTAATAGCGGCCGTTCAGCATCGTGTGGCGGCCGAAGGTGTAGAGCAGGTTGAAATGGCTGAGCGGGTCGATGCCGTAGCGTTGAATCACACCGCCGCGCTGGCTCTGGAACACGTTGTCGAGCAGCCGGCAGACGCCGCGCGAATGGAAGGTCATGCCCGATTCCCAGTTCGCCCACCAGCGGTCGAAGGTGATGTTGAACGAGCCCACGATGCAATCTTCGTCGTTGAAGATCACGAATTTGGTGTGCATGTCCGGTTCGACTTCGATCAGGTGATGCTGGGTCGTGCAGAACACGCCGACCAGTTCGATGCCGGAACGCTTCAGGCGGGCGTAGTTCTGGCTGTTGGTCAATGTCATCTTGCGCCAGTCCACGATGCATTGTACGCAGACGCCCTGCTGATGCGCATGGATCAGATGGGTGATGAAGTCGCTGTCGTCGATGCAGTCGACGCTGACCTTGATCGTGCTCAGGCGGTTCGGGTTCTCGTATCGGCCGCGGATCACCTTGTCGATATGATCGTGGATGAAGCGCTTCGGATGATACGGATGATAGAGCAGGCCCTTGGTGAACTTCGGCGTCAGCCTGAGCGAGTCGAAATGGTGATTGTACCAGTCGACATCGCTCTGCAATTCGCCCGCGTTCAGCTCATAGGTGCGGTAGGTATTCTGGGTTGCCCATTCCGAGGTGATGTGCCGGTGTTTCGGCTGATCGTCCTGCATTTGATGGCCGTCCATGAAGATGTAATCGTTCTGCGAGGCGATCGAGTGCTCGTCCAGATGCACGACGAAGGAAAACTTGACGCAGCTGATCGGGCCGAAATTGCTCGATTGCGGATGGATGTAAAAATCGCGCGTCCGCCGTTTGTGCCGGTCCCAGTGAATATCGTAAGGATCGGTATCGACGATATAGGTCTCGCGCACGTTGTGGTCGCGGTAGACCTTCAGGATCACCTTGACATTCGCCTGCACGCCGTAATGCACATCGAATTCGATCTTGCCCCAGCGAATGTAAAAGGTGTCGCCGAAGTCGTTCACGCGCGCAAAAAAGCCGCCCAGATCGCCATGGACAGGCATGGCGTAATGCTCAGCGATATGCATTAAGGTTCTCCATCAATCTATCAAGCCGGTGAATGCTGTGGTTTGGCATAGGTTTTTTCAGTGCTCGGGAAAGTTGCCTTATTGGGGTTCGAAAGTCATCAGATAGCCGCAATGGTCGGAAACCTGGCCGTAATCCTCGGGCGTAAACAGCACGCGGCCGGAGGTGATAAACAAGCCGCTGTCTTTGTTCATGAAGATATAATCGATCCGGTAGTCGTCGGCCAGGTAGTTGCTCCAGTAAGGATCGTTGACCCGGAATATTTTTTCGAACGCGCCGTGCGCATTCGCGGCCAGAAACTGGTCTTCGTATTCCTTCGTGTCGATCACATGGCGGTAGCCCTTGGAGCCTGCGGCAATGTTGAAATCGCCGCAAAGCAGGGTGCCGATGACGGCTTTGCTCTGCTGACTGCCGGCCCATTCGCGCAGCCGGTTGAATTGATTTTGAAAGCCGTCTTCCCACCAGCTCAAGTGCGCGGAGAAAACGTTAAGCCGCCCGATGTGCGGCGCCTCGATTTGCGCCATTACGACTTTGCGGGCGTGGATGTTGTAAGGGTCTTGGCTGTCCGACACATAGCGCGCTTCCTGATGCAGCAGCGGGAAGCGGCTCAGGATCGCGACGCCTTCGCGGTATTTGTTAAAACCCAGATGCGACCAGTCGGTAGTTAAATGATAGGGTTTTTTGAGGCGGCCGTTGATGATGTTCGCGGAGTTGCTCGGCCAGTCGCCGCGGCCGTCGTTCCACAGTTCCGCGACTTCCTGAAAACACACGATGTCGATGTCGAGTTCGTCGATCGCCTCGGCGATCTTTGAAAATTTCGCATCCTGGTTGTCTTCTTGATAGCAATGCAGATTCAGGATCAGAATCTTCAGCGGCTTGCGGCTCGCCGCATAATTGTTGCCGTGGTTGTTGTCCCAGTAAACCTTGCCCTGGCTTTCGGCGGCGACGGTATATTGCAGACGGAATGCGTCGCCGGTCTTCAGCCAGCCTTTCCATAGCTGCGAACCGTATTGATTCGGGTTGCGGGCATTGCTCTGCAACTCCTTGTCCCAATAGGTGCGTTTGAAATGGCAGGCGGTTTGATGGGTATGGCGCCAATTGTCGGTCGTCCAGTGCACGGTGACTCTTTCGGCGGCCAGCGCCTGATCGACCGCGACCGTGACCGGCGTATATTTGCGGCTTTCCGGCAGCGCGCCGCTGAAGCCGACGACCTGCACCGGCTGGCGGCTCGGCACGTCGATGCCGGAGTCGGCCTGGCTGCTGTAATTCCTGCCTTGATTGTTGTCCCAGTATTCGACTTCCTCGGCGCGGTAGCGCAAACAGAAGGTTACATTGCCCGGCAGCGAATGCAGGGCGGTCAGTTGAAACTGGATATGGGCCTGCCAGTATTCCCTATTCGGCGCGAGCTTGCCGTGGAAGCGGGCGGGCAGGGTATGCCAGACGCCGTCCTCGCCCGCCCAGAGCACGTCGACCTGCTTGTGGAAGCTCAGGTTATCGACGGCCATCAAAAACGTCAGATGCTGCTGTACGCCGCGTTTCTTGCGCGTGATCACGTTCTCGACGTATTGCAGTTGAATTTCATTCATGTGATGTGGCCGGGTTGGGATGCCGATGACAGGAGGGCGGATATGTCGTAGGGCGCGCTATGCACCTTGCCGACATTGGCCGGAACATGGCGGACCGCGTTCCCGTGCTGGCTACTGCCTTAATTTGATTTATCTTAACAGATATGAGGCGGCTTTCCTCGCTCCGCAAAAAAATCGTCCGTGGGAGCGACGCCTACGTCGCGACTTGAGGCTTTAATCGCGACGTAGGCGTCGCTCCCACTATTTGCCTATCGATTTTCACGGTAACGGCAGCGGCACGGCAGGCGGGAACGCGTCATTCCGTTACAGATTTTGATACAAATCCAGATATTGTTTGGCGCTTTGCTCCCAGGAAAAATCCTTGTTCATGCCGTTGATCTGCATCTGTTTCCAGGCTTTGCTGTTGCCGTACAAGATCGCGGCGCGCTTGACCGCTTCGAGCAGCGACCCCGCCGACGCATCGTTGAAGACGAAGCCGGTCGCGGAACCGTCGCTGATCGTCTGCGGCAACGCATCGACGACCGTATCGGCCAGGCCGCCGGTGCGTCTGACCAGGGGCAGGGTGCCGTAACGTT
>Ga0208264_1000105_pt1 | contig 45593 bp, 32 predicted proteins | sample LakWasMet31_HOW6_2_FD_183873 | JGI IMG/M metagenome (GOLD analysis project Ga0208264, IMG submission 183873) | Freshwater sediment methanotrophic microbial communities from Lake Washington under simulated oxygen tension - Sediment Metagenome... | ecosystem: Environmental > Aquatic > Freshwater >... | reverse complement strand
ATAAAATTTAAAAATATACCCAAACAATTACAAGCATTGGCACAACTTAGTGGTTTTGATAAAACCAGCCATTTTTCTATTCAGGCTGATTGACAGTTTTTGTTAATCCCAACAAACCTTAAACAATAAAAGTACTCGGTATGGACAAATTAATAATTACTGGCGGCAAACGACTTTCTGGAGAACTTAGAATTTCCGGCGCCAAGAACGCAGCATTACCTATCCTGGCAGCAACCATCTTATCTCAAGCGCCAGTTAGCGTCGGCAATATTCCACATCTGCACGATATCACCACCACCATGGAGTTATTGGGCCGCATGGGGGTGCATTTGATCGTTGATGAAAAAATGAACATTGAAGTCGATGCCAGCACGATCAACAGCTTTGTCGCGCCTTATGAGTTGGTTCGCACCATGCGCGCATCCATTTTAGTACTTGGGCCTTTATTAGCCAGATTTGGCGAAGCCCATGTCTCATTGCCAGGCGGCTGTGCCATCGGTTCACGTCCCGTTGACATACACATTAACGGCCTAATTAAAATGGGCGCAGATATTACCGTGGAAGGCGGATTTATCCATGCCAAAGCCAAGCGTTTAAAAGGTTGCAGACTGGTTTTAGAAAAAATCACCGTAACCGGCACAGAAAACTTGCTGATGGCCGCGGCATTGGCGGAAGGCACCACAATCCTCGAAAATGCTGCAAAAGAACCGGAAGTTAACGACTTGGCCCACTTTTTAAATAAAATGGGCGCAAAAATTACTGGCATCGGCACCGATATCCTCGTAATTGAAGGCGTGGAAAAACTGGGCATTGAAAGCATTCATTACGACATTCTGCCAGATCGGATTGAAACCGGCACTTACCTGATTGCTGCAGCCATTACAGGCGGTAGAATTAAAGTAAAAAACACCCGCCCGGACACGCTGGATGCTGTGTTGGAAAAACTAATCGAAGCAGGTGCTGACCTCAAATGCGGTGAAGACTGGATTGAGTTGGATATGCACGGCAAGCGCCCGAAAGCCGTCACGGTAAGAACAGCGCCCTACCCCGCCTTCCCTACTGATATGCAAGCGCAATTCACGGCCATGAATGCCGTTGCTGAAGGCGTTGGCATCATCACTGAAACTATTTTTGAGAACCGCTTTATGCACGTACAAGAATTGCAACGTATGGGCGCCAATATCAGATTGGAATCCAATACCGCTATTTGTACCGGCATTGACAAATTAACCGCAGCGCCTGTGATGGCTACGGATTTGCGTGCTTCAGCCAGCTTGGTGATCGCTGCCCTGGCCGCGGAAGGCGATACCCTGGTTGATCGTATTTACCATATTGACCGTGGTTACGATCACATTGAAGAAAAACTGTCGCAATTGGGCGCGATTATCCGACGCGTGCCAAACTAGGATTTTTTATGTTAACCATTGCTGTATCCAAAGGACGCATTTACGAAGAGGCACTGCCATTACTGGCAGAGGCTGGCATTTCGCCTACTGACGATCCTGAGAAATCTCGCAAGCTGATCTTACAAACCACCCGCCCTGATGTGCAGTTGGTAATTATCCGCGCTACAGACGTACCCACGTTTGTGGAATATGGCGCGGCCGACTTAGGCATTGCTGGTAAAGATGTGCTGTTAGAACATGGCGCTGAAAATCTTTACGAGCCATTGGATTTAAAAATTGCCGGCTGCCGTTTAATGACTGCTGCCCATAAAGACGCACCGGAGATTGCCGGACGTGTGCGTGTAGCAACCAAATACGTAAAAACTGCACAACGCTATTTTGCCAGCAAAGGCATCCAGGCTGAAATCATCAAGCTCTATGGCTCAATGGAACTGGCCCCTTTGGTTGGTTTGGCGGATTGTATTGTTGACTTGGTTGATACGGGCAATACCTTGCGGGCTAATAATCTGGAACCGCGCGAATTGGTGCTGGAAATTACTTCACGGCTAATCGTTAATAAAGCCGCCATGAAAATGAAGCACGCAGCAATTCAATCTTTATTAGACCAATTTGAAAAAACCTTGGCACAGAGGTAAGTCATGTCTTCACTTACAATAGCCAGACTCAATAGCGCAAATGCGGAGTTCGATCAACAACTTCAGCAGTTGTTGGCTTGGGATGAGGCGGATGACCTGGATATACAGCAACGGGTATTGGCCATAATTGCCGATGTACGCAAAAATGGCGATCAGGCAGTCATTGAATACACCAACCGGTTTGACCACTGCGCCATTAAGCAGGCCAGTGAACTTGAACTGCCTAAATCGGCATTGGAGGCGGCTTGGAATAGCTTACCTAAAGACCAAGCGCAGGCTTTACAAGCAGCAGCGGAACGCATAAAGACTTATGCGGAAAAGCAAAAAATGGCATCCTGGCAGTTTACTGAAGCCGATGGCACCGTGTTAGGACAAAAAGTAACTCCGCTGGATCGGGCCGGAATCTATGTGCCTGGCGGTAAAGCCGCGTATCCTTCTTCCGTGCTAATGAATGCCATACCCGCTAAAGTGGCCGGTGTTGCTGAAGTCATTATGGTTGTACCTACGCCAAATGGTGAAACCAATCAAATGGTTTTGGCAGCCGCTTATCTGGCTGGGGTTGATCGCCTGTTTACCATCGGCGGCGCACAAGCAGTTGCAGCACTGGCCTATGGCACACAAACCATCCCAAAGGTAGCCAAAATTGTCGGCCCGGGCAATATTTACGTTGCCACTGCAAAAAAACTGGTATTTGGACAAGTTGGCATTGATATGATTGCCGGTCCATCAGAAATCCTGATTATCTGCGACGGCAAAACCAATCCTGACTGGATTGCAATGGACTTGTTTTCACAAGCCGAACACGATGAAAACGCCCAATCCATTTTAATTAGTGACGACAGCGCCTTTTTAGATGCTGTTGAACAAAGCATTAATAAATTGCTACCTGAAATGGAGCGTGCGGAGATTATCAAAGCGTCGCTATCAGGCCGTGGCGCGTTAATTAAAGTGAGCAATCTGGCAGAAGCGGCAGCCGTTGCCAACATTATTGCACCGGAACATCTTGAATTATCTGTAGATAATCCAGAGGCCCTGTGCGAACAAATCCGCCATGCAGGGGCCATCTTTATGGGCCGCTATACCGCAGAAGCCTTGGGCGATTACTGCGCGGGCCCTAACCATGTGTTACCGACATCCAGTACAGCCCGTTTTTCATCACCCCTAGGCGTGTATGATTTTCAAAAACGCACCAGTTTAATCAACTGCTCTGCGGAAGGTGCTAATGCTTTGGGTAAGATTGCTTCGGTGTTGGCCAGAGGTGAAAGCTTAACTGCGCATGCGCGTTCGGCTGAGTATCGGATTAAGGATTAACTTTATTGGAAGCCCATTGGGGTTACGTCACGCTTCATCGCCAGCCATATGTAGGGTGGGCAACGCTTTTCTGCCCACCAAATAAATGCACGATGCTAAACGGTGGGCAAAAAGCCTGCCCACCCTACCTAATTTTTTGTTAAACCAAATACTTCCAGTCATGAGCCAGCCCAATATAGCCAACTTATTCCGCAAAGAAGTCTTAGCCATGTCAGCCTATCACGTTGCCGACGCCGCAGGCTTGATCAAATTAGACGCCATGGAAAATCCGTACGGGTGGCCGGAAGAAATTAAAAACCAGTGGCTGGAAACCATTAAAGACAGCCCATTAAATCGCTATCCTGACCCAACTGCACAGCAGCTTTGCCAAACTTTGCGTCAGTTAAATCAAGTTCCCGCATCACTGGAAATACTACTAGGCAATGGCTCAGATGAAATTATCCAGTTATTGTTAATGGCATTACAACCTGGCGCTTCGGTGTTGGCACCGCATCCTGGCTTTGTCATGTACAAACAGCTGAGTGATTGTTTGGGCTTGAACTATATTGGTGTGCCATTAAAAGCCGATGATTTTGGCTTGGATATGCCCGCCATGTTAGCGGCTATTCAGACCTATCAGCCTTCCGTAATTTTTTTAGCGTACCCTAATAACCCGACTGGTAATTTATTTAATACTGATGACATTGCTGAAATTATTAAGGCATCAAACGGCTTAGTTGTGGTAGATGAAGCATACGCCCCGTTTGCTTCGGCCAGCTTTTTAGATAAGGTACAAGAATACCCTAATTTATTGGTGATGCGCACCGTGTCAAAATTAGGTTTAGCTGGACTACGCTTGGGCTATTTAATTGGTGCGCCAGAGGTAATCGAGCAACTGCATAAAATCCGTCTGCCTTACAATATCAATATCTTAACTCAGCTAAGCGCAGATTTTGCCTTAAACAACAAAGCGTTATTCGATCAACAAACCCAACAAATTTGCGCTCAGCGCAGTTGGGTTTTACAACAACTGAATGCTTTGTCAGGCATTACCGCCTACCCGAGTGCCGCTAATTTTATCTTATTTAAAACACCGGACAATCAAGCGACTGACATTTTCAATGCCATCAAACAACAAGGTGTGCTGATTAAAAATCTCAGTCCACAAGGCGGATTACTTGCGGATTGCTTGCGGGTGACGATTGGGAAGCCGGAAGAAAATGAGGCGTTTATTAATGCTTTAACGAAGAGTTTGGCGCAATAAGCTGAGTTAACAATTATGACCCAGCTTAATTAGTTTAACGCAACCAATCTGCTGTCATCAGGTGAAAGCTGTTTAAAATAGCCATACACGCCCTTAAAAATAGCTTTTGCAATAACTGCCTGATGTGATGGATTAATTAGCTTTAGTTCTTCATGTGGATTGGAAATAAAGGCGGTTTCCACCAAAATTGACGGGATATCCGGTGATTTCAATACCAAGAATCCGGCTTTTTGCACATTATTAAAATGCAGCTCACCAATGTCCTGAAAGTTTTTCAGCACCTTTCTTGCCACGCTATTGCTGGCTTCAAGGCTGGCAGTTTGCGACAAGTCCAACAATACAGAGGCCAACACCTCATCCTTATCGGCTAAGCTAACACCACCGACCAGATCCGAGGCATTTTCACTATTTGCCAGCCAGCGTGCGGCTTCACTGGAAGCGCCCTTATTGGATAAAGTAAACACGGAAGCGCCGCGCACAGTATTATCCTGAAAAGCATCCGCGTGGATTGATACAAACAGGTCCGCTTTGGCTTCACGAGCAATTTTCATGCGTTTTCTTAGATCGACATAATAATCGCCTTTTCTAACCATCACCGCCTTCATGCCTTGCTGCTTATTAATTAAAGCTTCAAGTTTTTTGGCAATGGCAAAAACCACTTTTTTTTCTTCAGTGCCGTTATTACCATGCGCACCCGGATCATCGCCGCCATGTCCTGCGTCAATGGCTACGATAATGCGTTTGTTTTTACCAGACACCTTAATCGGCTGGTTGGGTTGCTGCTCTTCAGTTTTTGCAACCTGGTCATCGGAGTTAGATTTTGATGGTTCAGACTTTTTTGCATCGACAGCCGGCTCCGTCTTTGCGACCACATTGTCATTTTTGTCAGCAACTTCAGCATTGCGCACTTCATGGTTGGCAACGCGATTAGACTCGGATTTATCTGCTTTATGGCTGGTTGATTGGTTTTTTGAATCGACAGCAGCAACCTGCTCTGCTGGTGCGTCAAACAAATCAATCACTATGCGGTGCCCATACATTTTATTAGGCTGCAAAGTATAAGTTTTAGTGGAAACCGATTTTTTAAGTTCCGCAATAATTCTTACTTTTTTGCTGTTGTGCATGGTTTTTACTTTTTTGAAAAACGCCTGACTACCCGCAGGTTGATTTAAGCCATTTTCCAGATGCGCGTTGGGAATATCGATAACCAAACGCGGCGGTTGATCCAGCATGGAAACCTGTGGTTTGGCATCAGAAGTCACATCAATCATAATTCTGGCTTGCTTGGCTGAATGCCAGTAATGTGCAGAACCCACTTCTATTTGTTGCGCAGAGCCGGGCACAGAAAAGCACTGTAATCCACTAACAATCAAGATTTTGCAGAAATTTTTCATAGCCATGCCCTAAACGATAATCTGCATTAAATTATAGCAGTATGTCATTGTTTTAATACATAGCTTGATAAATATTTATTGCATATTAACTAAGCGGCTTAATCCGTCAACTGTCAAATTTATGACAGCATCCGGTACAGGTAAAAACCCCTCGCCTTTATCCGGCCATTCAATAAAACACACACATTCTTGCGCAAAATAATCTCGAATACCGATTAAATCCAGTTCCTCTGGATCAACCAAGCGGTATAAATCAAAATGTACAACTTTACGACCGTTAACGTTATATTCTTCAACCAAGTTATAAGTTGGACTTTTTACCGTACCAGTGTATCCGGCGGCACGTAAAAAACCTCTAACTAACGTTGTTTTACCTGCGCCCAAATCGCCATTCAAGAACACTAAACATTTGATAGGTAATTGCTGCCAAAGTTCAGCACCAAATTGCTCGGTTGCTTCGGTATCAATAAGAAATTTTTTCATTGGTTTACCAGTTTTCGAAGATGTATCATCAAATCGCCAGCCAACAAGCCGCGCTCACCCAGGTTAGTCACAGCCAAATCTGCCGCCTCACCATGCACGTAAACGCCTTGCTGAGCCGCTTGAGTTTGAGAAAATCCCTGCGCAAGCAAACCGGCAATAACGCCAGACAAGACATCCCCCATACCGCCAGAAGCCATTCCAGGATTACCGGTGTTTGAGACCATAATATCCTTACCTGAGGCGATGAGCGTACCGTAACCTTTTAACACGGCCACGCCGCCATATTTTTTTTGCATGGCTGATACCGCCGCAAAACGATCCTGCTGAACTTCACCAGTACTACAGCCTAATAACCGAGCCGCTTCACCAGGATGAGGTGTGATTACCCAATTGTTATTAAACTTGGGTTGTCGGGCTAATAAATTAAGCGCATCCGCATCCACCACCAAAGGCAATGCTGAATTTAAAACCGCCGCTAACAAGCTTTTTGCCCAATCCGATTGCCCCAACCCAGGCCCAATAACCACTACACTTACTTTTGCAAGCAAATCGCTCAGTTGTGCTGCAGAGTCGATGCCATGACACATCAACTCAGGCCGTGTTAAATTTATCAGTTCTGCGTGACTTGCTCTGGTTGCAATGCTAACCAAGCCCGCGCCTACCCGCAGTGCAGCTTCACCAGCTAAGCGGGCGGCACCGGAATAACCGTGCTCACCACCGACAATCAGCACATGCCCAAAACTACCTTTATGACTGCCGCGCGATCTGCGTGGCATTGGCAGCTTAACAACTCGCTCAGCGGATGCGTTTAGCTTTGCATACACGCTGTCAGGTATGTCCAGTGACGAAAACGAAATTTCACCGCAATAATCTGCCGCCTGCCCTGTAAACAAACCCTGTTTTAAACCTATAAAACTGATAGTCTGATCAGCAACCACCGCGCAACCTAACGCATTACCGGTATCCGCATGTAAACCAGAAGGTAAATCAATAGCCAATACATGGGCTGTGCTGGCATTAATATCGGCAATGGCATCGGCATAATGTCCGGTAACTGTTCGATCCAAGCCGGTGCCAAACAAAGCATCAACGATAACATCAGCGCTTATGGCTTGGTTAGGCGCGTAGTTAATCACCAGGCCTTCTGCCGCACCATAGTGTTGATAAGCCAAAAACGCATCGCCAGTTAACCGGCCAGGATCGATAAGGCTAATGACTTGGACTTGCAAGCCTTGAGATAACGCCAGTTTTGCGACAACATACCCATCACCCGCATTATTGCCTGCCCCGCAAAACACCGCTATGGTTTTTGCTTGCGGCCAATGTGTTCGCATTAACTGAAAAGCCGCCACACCCGCTCGGGTCATCAGCTCAAAACCAGGAATGCCGAACTCCTGAATGGCAATGCGATCCAATTCTCTTGCTTGCGCGGCTTGATAAAGTTTTATTGGCAGTTTTTGCATGGTATTGTTTATAAGATTTTTATCATTAGCCATTATTTTACCCAGTCATGACCTTAAACTGCACCGAATATCACGACAAACTTGCTCAACTCATCAAGCAATGGGGTCAAGAACTCGGTTTTCAACAAGTCGGTATCAGCGATATTAATTTAGCTCTGGCGGAAAAACATCTGCATAACTGGTTGGCGCAAGGCTTTCACGGTGAAATGGACTACATGCAGCGGCACGGACTAAAACGCAGCCGTCCGGAATTGCTGCACCCAGGCACATTAAGAGTGATTTCAGTCCGAATGGACTACCAAACCGAATCATTACAAAGCATACAGCAAAAGCTGGATGATCCCACTGCCGCATTTATTTCCCGTTATGCACTGGGCCGCGATTACCATAAGCTAATGCGTAATCGTCTGCAAAAGCTGGCCGATAAAATAAACGACTATACACAGGCGGATGCCGGCACGCGGGCTTTTGTGGATAGCGCACCGGTTTTGGAAAAAGCTCTGGCCGAACAAGCCGGTTTAGGCTGGATTGGTAAACACAGTAATTTAATCAATAGAAAGGCCGGCTCCTGGTTTTTTTTGGGCGAGTTATTTGTAAATCTGGCCTTGCCCATCGACAAACCAACCACAGCGCACTGCGGCGATTGCGTTGCGTGTCTGGACATCTGCCCAACTAAAGCCATAGTCGCACCGTACCAAGTGGACGCGCGGCGTTGCGTTTCGTATTTAACCATTGAATTACATGGTGCGATTCCCGAAGAATTTAGACCATTAATTGGCAATCGTATTTACGGTTGTGATGATTGCCAGATTATTTGCCCGTGGAATCGCTTTGCCAAAAACACGGTTGAAGCGGATTTTTTACCCAGACACGGCCTGAATAGCCAGCAATTGCTAGATGTTTTTGCCTGGACTGAAGCGGAATTTCTACAAAAAACCGAAGGCTCAGCCATCCGCCGCATCGGTCACGAACGTTGGCTGCGTAATGTTGCCGTGGCTTTAGGTAATGCACCTAAAGCCGAATCGGTGAGCGCTGCATTGCTTACTAAACTAACCCACCCATCTGATCTGGTTAAAGAGCATGTAAACTGGGCTTTACAACGGCAGGCGGTGAGTTAATTCAAAGCTATGGACAGATTACTCTGCCAATGAAAACCCAATCTTGATCGTCACCTGCCAGTGCGCCACTTTGCCGCCATCAATATGGCCGCGAGTTTCCACCACCTCAAACCAGCGCATGTTATCAATGGTTTTGGATGCCGTGGCGACAGCGTTTTCAATAGCCGCTTGAATGCTGACCGTGGATGATCCGGTCAATTCAATTTTCTTGTAAGTATGATCAGGCATGATTTGCTCCTTGTTGATTGTAGTAATCATCTAACTCTTGTAATCGTTCTGGCGTGCCAATATCCATCCAAAAACCATCGTGCTTTTGGCCAGTTAACCGTTGTGCGGCAATGGCTTGGTTAAATAATGGCCTGAGCTTTAATACCCCGGATGGGATATTATCAAATAATTCTGGACGATAGAGGCCTATACCGCTAAAAGTATATTTCTGCGCGCCCTGATCCGTCACCAAGCCTTTATTATTTAAAGCAAAATCTCCTTCGGGATGATGTTCCGGATTATCAATAAATACTAAATGCGCCAGTGAAACGGGAATTTGCTTCAGCCGCGCAAATGGAAAGTCAGTGGCAATGTCACCGTTAACTACCAGAAAAGGCGCTTTACCTAACAATGGCAAGGCCTTGATAATGCCACCGGCTGTTTCCAACGCCTGTTCACCTTCTGGCGAGTAACTAATGCTGGCACCAAATTGCTGACCATTACCTAAGAATTCTTCCAGTTGGGAACCCAAATGCGCATGATTAATGACAATTTCATAAATTCCGGCAGCAACCAATTGCTCAATGGTATGCACGATAATCGGTTTACCACCCGCAGGCAATAAGGGTTTCGGCGTATGATCGGTTAAGGGCCGCATACGCTCACCGCGACCGGCGGCTAAAATCATCGCTTTCATAGACTCTCCTTTAACGCAACCAACACATGATCTTGCAAAAACTGATTAAAATCAGCAAGCTCTGGATATTTTTCGGCCACTGCACACACATAATTCAAGGTTCTTGGAATGTCATTTAAATACCCTGGCTTGCCATCACGCAAATGCAAACGGGAAAAAATACCAATGGCTTTTAGATGCCGTTGCATGCCCATTAAATCAAACCATCTGCCAAATTGCTGCCAATCACAATTGATCAGTTTGGCCTGCTGCAAATTTTCAAAGTGACCCTGCAGCCATTGATCTATCTGGGCTTGCGGCCAAGCTATGTAACAATCTCTAAGTAATGACACCACGTCATATGTAATTGGTCCAATGACGGCATCCTGAAAATCAATCACCCCTGGTGAGTTTTCTGTAAGCACCATGAGGTTTCGTGAATGAAAATCACGGTGTACACACGTCTTAGGCTGGACCAGCGCAGAAGTAATCAACAGATTTTTTACCGGTTGCCAGATAGTATCGGGCAAGTCCAAATCCAGTTTTTGCTCTATAAACCATTCCGTGAAGATACCTAACTCGCGCTGCAGCAAGGCATCATCATAATGAGGCAAATCGGCTAACGCTAAATAAGGGTTGGTTTGCAAAACCAGTAGAGTTGCTAGTGCGCTTTGATACAGGCCATCCGCCGATTCGATGCTTAGCTGATCGAGAAAACATTGTGAACCAAAATCTTCCAGCAATAAATAACCGTCTGTTAAATTTTGCTGAAAAATAGTCGGCACATTAACATTCGCGGATTTTAATAATCCTGCCACTTTAATAAAAGCGGCGATATTTTCTTTTTCTGGCGGAGCATCCATGACAATCATTGATTGTCCATCAGTTTTAATTCTAAAGTAACGCCGGAAACTCGCATCGCTGGAAGCCGGCTCACAGTGGTCGATTGCCAGTAATAAATCATTCTCAAGCCAATCGATCATGGCTAGGCTTCTTATATCGTCAAGGATCATGATGTAGGATAGATTAGTAGTTTGCTATAGTAGTGGGGTAAAATGCAGTCTCGGCATTTTATTCGATTTATGATTCATTAAGCTACTAAACTTACTTCCGACCTATGCAGCGCCGTCTAATACTGTGTGTTTTACCTTATATTTATTCTTCGATAAGCTATGCCAATGATGCGGCATGGAACTGCGAACAAAGCAAAGACAGCAAACAATGGGTTTGTAGTGGCGATAATAAGCCCGCAACCACTGCACCTGCTGAGTCTGAGCCTGTAAAAGCACCCATCAGCAAAAGCCAACCCAAAGCAATTGCACCGGTTATTGAAGAAGCCAAGCCCGCTATCGTAGAACCAATTGCGCCAGTGCCAGCGAGCACTCGGGCTAATCCACAGCCGCCTGTAGAAGCGGAACCTGTGCCCGTCCCGGCAAGACAATCGCCTCCATCTGCATTGGTAAAGCCGGAAGCAACTGCAACGGCACCGGAAAAAGTTGAAGCAGAGCCTGAAGCGGCTGTGAAAGCACCATCAGAAGCTCCAAACCTGATACCAGTACCAGTTAAACAGACCGCAGCGGGAACACCATCATCCGAAAAACGCGCTGGTTGGACCTGTGGCTCCAGCGATAAAACCGAAGGATGGGATTGCAATCTAACCGGGAAAGATCCTAAAGGCGTGGCTAAGCCAGTCATGGCGGCACCAAGTTCTTCGTTTAGTTTGTTAACGCCAACTTTTAATTACAATCAGGAACAAACGTTTAACACGTTAACCTCGCAATTGCCCTATGATCCTTGGCAAAACTGCGATGTGCCTGGCACCCCAAAGCCCACTTTCGTGCCGCGCAAACAACTGCGGGATAAAACGCCTCTGGATGTAAAATCAAATTACTCCGAAGTATTTGACAATGAAGTGAGCAGTTACTTTGGTAACGTGGAAATGAACCGCGCTGATCAGCATTCCATCTCCAACATAGCTAATTACGATTCAGTTTCCGGCACACTTGGCCTGCAAGGCAGCGTGTATTACAGCGAGGATGAATTGGCCATGTACGGCGAATCCGCTCAACTTAAGCTGGATCAGGATCAAGCCAAAATCAGGGATGTACTGTTTATTTCTCCCGGCATGCCACTTAGAGGCCAAGCCTCCGCCGTTTATCGGGAAAACAAAATTTTATCGCGCTACAAAGACGTTTCGTATACCAGCTGTAAGCCTGGCAATCAGGACTGGATGGTGCATGCGTCCGAATTAAAAATGAATAAGGAAACCGGCAAAGGCGCAGCCAAAAATACCTGGGTAGAGTTTAAGGGCGTACCGGTTTTTTATTCGCCTTATTTGTCATTTCCAATTGATGACCGCCGCCAAACCGGATTTTTAGCACCCTCGTTTGGTAATACTCAACGGAATGGTCTTGAGTTCTCCATGCCGTTTTATTGGAATATTGCACCTAATTACGATGCAACGTTTAGAGCTCGCTATATGGCAAAGCGTGGCCTTTTATTAGGCGGACAGTTTCGCTATTTAACGGAGTCCAGTGCGGGCAAATTGGGGGTGGAATATTTACCCAACGATAACAAAGCGACCAAAGCAATCGATAAGCCTAGATTTGATTGGCACAATCAATCACGCTATTTAGTTACATTTACCAACAGCTCTAAACTTTCGCCGCACATTACCAGTAACATAGATGCCAATTACCGGTCCGATGTCGATTATTTCAGGGATTTAGGTAGCGCGTTAAGTCGTCCTTTTAACAGTTTTTTAAGAAGCACCGCCGATGTTGGCTATGTTAATAAAGACGTTTCATTAGTGGCCAGAGCCGAGAGCTACCAGTCTGTCGACCGGTCACTCACCGGTTACTCTTTACCTTATCGACGCTTGCCGCAAGTCAATTTAAATTATAATCACTCGTTTGACTTTATGCCGTTAAATACCGGCTTTGAGAGTGAGTATGTCTATTTTCAACACAATGACCGCATCAATGGACAGCGCTACAATGTTAAACCATCGATTAGCTTTCCTTTAAAAACTTCCAGTGCCTATATAACACCTAAATTTTCTCTGCAACATACCGAATATTTGTTAGGGCATAAAGTAAACGGAAATGATGTTTATCTTGATAGAACTACCAATAATTATAAAACCATAGGCTTTGACACCACCTCAAGAACGCTGCCGATATTTTCTGCAGATGCGGGTGTTTTTCTGGAGCGTGACTTAACTATTGGTAACCAAAGCTACGTTAATACTTTGGAACCTCGGTTGTTTTATTTATATATTCCAAAAACCAATCAAGACCAGATACCCATTTTTGATACCGCGCTGAACGATTTTAACTTTGATAGTATGTTCCGTGAAAACCGGTTTAGTGGTACAGACAGGATTCAGGATGCCAACCAAGTCACTACCGCAGTAACATCCAGATTAATTGACAACAAAGGTCAGGAGCGAGTTAAGTTTAATTTAGGTCAGATATTTTATTTCCAAAACCGTGACGTAACATTGCCCCAGTTGTATCCTGATTATTCAAATACTGCCTATAAAAACCAGTATGGTCATTATCCAGCGTTGCGTAAATATATTCCTGAAACCAACAGTTTCTCCAGTATTGTTGGCGAATTGAATACACGGTTAACTGACCACATCTCAGTCAATACCGGCTTACAATATACCCCTATGCGTGGCGAGATCACTCGAGGACAAGCGGATTTCCATTACGTTAATAATCCCGGCGAAATCATAAACTTAGGTTATCGTTACCGGAAAAACATTTACCTGACAGACAAAGAAAACAACGACCTGGGTAGACCGCTGGATATTATCCAAACCGATGCCTCTTTTCACTGGCCGGTCTATGACAACTGGTCTGTGGTTGGCCGCTGGCAATACTCTTGGTTGTATAACTCAACCCAGGATACCTTTTTTGGTTTTGAAAAAGAAAACTGCTGCTGGCGCTTCCGTATTATTGGTCGCAGATGGGTAAACAATATCAACATACTCAATGCCCTAAATGGTACGGGGGCTTATAATCCCGCTTTACTCACAACTAACAGCAACACCGCCCAAGCGGACAGCCAAACAGGCGTGTTTTTCCAAATTGAGTTAAAAGGCCTCACTGGAATTGGTGATAAACTCGACAACTTCTTCGAACAACAGATTTATGGTTACCAAAGGCCATCTAAGGATGATTAATACTATGCAAAAGTTACTGTTGACATTGTTATGTTGCAGCCTGTTTACCAGCATTTTACCTGCCCACGCGGAGTCATTAGACCGAATTGTGGCTGTTGTTGAAGACGATGTCATATTGGATAGTGAATTACAACGCGAGAGCGCAATGATCGAGCAACGTATCAAAGCCGGCAAATCGGAAATGCCGCCGATGTCGGTGCTGCGTCGCCAAGTGTTGGAACGTATGATCGTGGACAAACTGCAACGGCAACTGGCTGAAAAAGCAGGCATTAATGTCACCGAAGAAATGTTGACCAGTTCTGCCACTGACATTGCTAGACGTAATAACATGACCTTAAAACAATTCCGTGAAGAGTTGGAAGGCCAAGGTATGACCTATGAGAGCTTTCTGGCCAATCTACGCAATGAAATTATCATTAACCAATTACGTGGCCGTGAAATTGGCGGGCGGGTTAAGGTAACTGATCGCGAAGTTGAGCATTACATGGAAACCCAGGAAAAAGTTGGCGAAATAGGCCAGCAATATCATTTGGGCCATATTTTAATTGCCGTTAAAGAAGCGGCATCTTCGTCAGATATTCAAAAAGCCAAAAGCAAAGCGGATGCTCTCGTTGAAAAATTACGTGCTGGAGCAGACTTTAGCGAAACAGCGATTAGTAATTCCAATGATGACAACGCCCTTAAAGGCGGTGATTTAGGCTGGCGTGCCACCAACGATGTCCCCAGCTTATTTGTTGATATCGTCAGCAAAATGCGCAAAGGTGATGTTTCAGAACCTATTCGTAGTGCCAGTGGTTTTCATATTATTAAAGTACTGGACACCAAGGGCGGTATTGATGGCGAGCACATTATTACCAAAACCAAAGTTCGGCATATTTTAATTAAAACCAACGAGTTGGTTGATGATGCTGAAGCTAAAAAGCGCTTGTTGGCCTTAAAAGCCAGAATTGCAGAAGGCGATGATTTTGGCGCGCTAGCCAGAGCGCACTCTGACGATAAAGGTTCTGCTATCAAGGGTGGCTCATTAGATTGGGTAGGACCTGGCGATTTGGTAAAAGAATTTGAAGAAACCATGAACCAGCTTACAATTAATGAAATCAGTCAACCGGTACAAACCCAGTTTGGTTGGCATTTGATTCAGGTTTTAGAACGACAAAATAAAGATAATAGCGCTGAATATAAAAAGAATTTGGTTAAAGACGCCATACGCAAACGCAAAATTGAAGAAGAAACAGAACTATGGTTACGTCGTTTACGCGATGAAGCGTTTGTAGAAATTTACGAAGACCGTCTATAAAACATTGCATTTTAGGGAACGCTGACTTAAGGCAACAAGCAAATATATCATGAAGATTAAGCAAGAATTTTTGGATCAGCTACAACTCATTCTCAAGCAAGAAAACCTGTTTGAGCATCGCGGTATGATAGAAGAAATCAGCTCTGCATTAAATGCAGACCCTGTTAGCTGTGCTGCTGCATTATTATGCTTGTATCAAAATCAAACCAATAAGTCGTTGCCGTTTCCTTTGGAAACAAGTTCCGAAATAATTGCCAAACCTGCAATGCCCACTAATTTATTGGGTATAAAATTAGTACGTTATCGACTGGAAGTGGGTGCCAACCACCAGTTAAATGCTGAGGAATTAAAAAATCTGCTTGTAGAAGAATCAGGCGTTGATAGAAACAATATCCAAAATATTAATATTCTGCCCCACTACACAATTTTAGAATTACCTGATGAAATGCCGATTGATATATTTCAGCATTTAAAAACAGCCACCATCAATCAACAAAAACTGGGCATAAAGCGAGTAAAGAGCCGCAACAAACGGCGCAGTAATAACCGCTTCCGCCGAAGTCGCCAACGCAACCCCAATACTGAGGGAAACACGGAAAAGCTTGGCACTGAGCTATGATGTAAATAAGCAGCGATCAGGCTTGCGCTCGTAATGAGCCAGTCGAAGGACTAAATTGCAAAGTAGCTGTTTTGCATTTTTACAAGGCTAGTTGCGAACGGGTTTTAGATCATAATTTGCAATCTGGTCATTTAACTCGCACATAGGGATTGGTGCGCATTTCATAACCAAAAGTGGACATCGGCCCATGCCCCGGAACAAACGCAATATCTTCACCTAAAGGCCACAACTTGTTCTGGATAGAATCGATCAGCGTGTCATAATCGCCTCTGGGCAAATCAGTTCGACCGATAGACCCTTTAAATAGCACATCACCAACCAATGCCAGTTTGGTGGTTTGGTTAACAAAGACCACATGTCCTGGCGTATGCCCGGGACAGTGAAAAACATCCAGCGTAGAGTCGCCAACTTTAACCACATCGCCTTGACTTAACCAAAGATCGGGTATAAATGATTTACAGACAGGAAAACCAAAACTCTTGGCTTGAGCAGGAATGGCTTCCAACCAAAATTCGTCTTCCTGCTGCGGCCCATAAACAGGTACAGACAATTTGGCAGCCAATTCAGCTGTAGCACCAACATGGTCAAGATGCCCGTGTGTGATTAAAATGGATTCAACCGTTGCTTGCTCTTCCGCAATGGCTTTTAAAATAAGTCCAATATCTCCACCAGGATCAACAATGGCGGCTTTTTGGGTTTGTTTGCAAATCAACAAGCTACAATTTTGCTGATAGGATGTAACCGGGATGATACGAAAGCGCATAAACTGAATAAAAAAATACGATTTTAGCACTAAACTAAAAATCAACCACAACTGGATCATCATACGCCAGTTAATTTAAAAACCGTCCTAAAAACTAAATGACCAAAATCCAATATATAAATACCGAGCAGCAACTGACAAAACTATGCGAAGACATTCAACTCACCTCCTGGCTTGCACTTGATACCGAGTTTTTGCGTGAAAAAACCTATTATCCAAAATTCTGCCTGTTGCAAATAGCCACGCCAGATTGGGTTGTATGCGTTGATCCCATTGCACTGCCTAATTTGGATAAGTTGTTTAACGCTATTTATAATCCACAAATAGTCAAAGTTTTCCATTCCTGCCGTCAAGATCTGGAAATTTTTTTCCAGCTAACCGGCAAATTGCCTACCCCGATTTTTGATACCCAAATCGCCGCGCCATTATTAGGGTTTCAAGAAAACCCTGGTTACGCCATGTTGGTATCCAGTTTTTTAAATATTAATTTAAATAAAGCACACACTCGGGCGGACTGGAGCAAGCGGCCTTTAACCGAAGCACAAATTGAATATGCTGCCGATGATGTAATATATTTATGCCAGATTTATGAAATTATGGTGAAAAAGCTGGCCGAATTAGGCCGAGCCGATTGGCTAAAAGCCGATTTTGCTGAGCTTGAAAACCCAAACCTGTACAAAATTGAACCCGAAAATGCCTGGATGAAAATCAAAGGCAAAAACAAATTAACTGGCAAGCAATTATCCATCATCCAAGTATTGGCCGAATGGCGGGAAAAGCACGCCCAAAAGGATGATAGACCCAAAAGCTGGTTATTACGTGATGAAATGTTGTTTGATATTGCCAAATTACAACCCGAAAATGTCACAGAATTAGCGAACATACGCGGCATCAATGAACGGGTATTGCATAAACAAGGCAATGAACTTTGCCAACTGATCACCAAGGCCAAAAACCGCCCGCCCATTCCACTGAATGAGAAAAATAAAGCCGCCAAGAAAACTCAACAACAGGAAGCCATCTTGGATATTTTAACTGCCTTGGTTAGAATCCGCGCCGAAGAAAACGCCTTGAATCCAGTCATACTAGCCACCCGTAAAGACTTGGAAGACCTGCTGTTTGAAGAAGATGAAGATTGCTCATTGCTGCATGGCTGGCGTTATAGCATGGCGGGCAAAGAGCTGGTTGGTTTGTTAAAAGGCGAACTCTATTTGACAATTGAAGATGATAAACTGGCGATAAAAGCTCAATAGCTATTATAAACTCGGTTTAAATCAAGATGACAACATAACCGGGGATGACTCATGTCATGCCCGGTTACCTGTCCAAACCTCTAATAATTATAGATTCATGTGTGGTTAGCCAAGAACGAACAGCGTGCTGATTAGGCTAGAGATACCCGTTGCTTAGTTTAATCATCCAATGGATTGATTGCATTAATAGCCGTATCAAAATCCCAACTCATATTGTTGCTCGCAATCACTGGCGTTAATCCAGGCATGTCGAGTGACTAGTTGATAATGAAAAATTTAACCAAGTGTTAACTGGTTGAAGAATATCAATAATTGTCATAAAAAGAGCACCCGCTCGGCATCACTTTCGATGCCGAGCGGGTGCTTATTGATAACTAAGCTACATAAGCTAGTTGATTAGCATATTCATCCAAATGCGCGGTGACATTTAGAGAACTGATATCGCTGGTGTAATTTATATCATTGGTAGTTGCAACCGATGCAGAGCCTGCATCAGGTAGATTAGCCAATAAATTGTCAACGCCACGGTCATCACCCATCAATTGTGCAATTGACGGTAACTTGACACCCGCTGCAGCGGCATCAGTGGCGGATACATTAAAGTAAACATCCGTCATGTTAACTGATTGACCATCAGTTAATGTTGCTGAACTACGTTCCAGATGCAAGTTTTGCTGTGCATCTAAGAATGGAAGTTCTGTAAAGCTAACGGTTAAGCTAGCGATACCGGCATCAGTTAAGCTGATTAACTCTCCCGCATCAGTTTGATGATTACTGTTGGCATCTTGCCAAACCAATAATTTAGAGAAATCTGCATCACTGGCATTAACAAAACCATCGCCATTGCTATCGTAGGTTGCTAATTTTGCAAAGCCTTCCCCTTTGTTACCACCAAATAGTTCGTGAATGTCATCAATTTTGCCATTGCCATTCGCATCAACTGCCAAGAAGCCATCTTGACCAGATAACCAACCGGATTGAATGGCGTGACCATTACCCAACAAATCAAAGCTACCTTGTGCATCGGCTCTGGCAATAGTGTGGATACCGTCGCCATTTAAGTCGATAGCGATAGGCGTTAGAGCTGCATCCCAACTCATGTCATTTTCACCTGACTCTAAGAAAGTGTATGCAGTGTTGGTGACATTGGTAGTTAATCTGCCATTACCTACAACATCGGAGTCGATATTGTCATTTGTGCCAACATCTTGCGCAGCCCATGACCAATTGCTCATGTTGAAAGTGCCGCCCCAACCTGATTTGTACATTACGTTTGTTTTATCAAACACCAAGCGATAGTTATCAGGGTCTAAACCGCCGAAATTATAGTTACCGGCAGAGTTGGTATACGTGGTTGCTATCGTTTGCCCTGCGCTGTTTTGCAGCATGACCTTGATGCCACCAATACCAGGCTCATTTACGTCCTGAATATTATTGTGGTTCATATCTTCCCAAACTTTATCGCCGATGCTAGCTTTACGGTATAAACCAGCATCCCAGGATAGATCATTCTCACCAGCCACCAAGGTTGTAGTAGCTGTTTTGCCGCTACTATCGATGTCGGAGTCAATGGCATCATTGGTTCCAACATTTTGCTTAGTTGCATAATAACCGGATGGAGCAACTACTTGAACGCTGTAATCACCAGGATTTAGATCCTTAAACAAGTAATTACCGCTGCTGTCTGTTGTGGTCGTGCTGACTACAGAACCAGCAGCATTCAACAATTTAACTGTTACGCCACTAATGCCGTTTTCCCCAGCATCTTGAATGCCATTAAAGTTTTTATCTTCCCAAACTTTGTCTCCAAGGCTTGCCAATATTGAATCACCACAGATGCCCGCATCGACATCAGTACGATTTTGGCCCGCAGCTAAGTTAATAATACCAGTGCGACCGTCGGTACTGGAATCAAGTAAGCGAACGTTATCGATGATACCGCCAAGACTGTCATCATCGCCATTTTGTTCCAGGAATTGCAATCTGTCCAAACCACCAGAACCAACTACAGTAAATTTGTATGTAGTTAAAGTGGTGTTTTGCGGGTCAATAGTGGCTATCTTTTGGCCTTGCCAGTAAACTTCAACGGTGTTTGTAGACAATTTTGTATAACCACGCGCTGCAACATCAAGATACAACTCATAGGTACGATTAGCTTGTGTTGCAACATCTTGATAAACGCCAGTACCGCTGCCGCACACATTGGCATCAAGTTCCAAGACATTGCTGCCAGTGGCTCCATTTACACAATACAAAGACGCTTTACCGACTTCAACACTGTCTCCTTTACCTTTCCAACCTGCCGCACCGGACTCAAAGCTGCCGTTAACAATCAAATTTGTAATATTGGCATGCACATCAGAATCGAGTGTATCCATAGTATTACCATTAACATCGGCGACGGTAAACTCTGCAGTACTGCCAATATTACTAAAGCCAACCTGATAATTACCAGCCAGTAAGTTGGTAAATAAATAATTACCATTTACATCAGTCGTTTGTGTTGCCACAGTGACATCATCAGCAGTACCGAATTGACCATCTGCTCCTGCTTGATATAACTTAACAGTAACGCCTGCAAGACCTTTTTCACCAGATTCTTGAATACCATTACAGTTGTTATCGACCCAAACCCGGTCACCAATACTACCTTTAAGCACTGGCGCAACAATACCGGCATCCCATGTCAGATCAGATTCACCGGAATCCAGAACCGTTTGGATGGTTTTGCCATCGGCTGGGTTGGCATCGGAATCCGCTGCATCATTCAGACCTTGGTCTTGGCTGGTGAAGCTGTAGCCTGCCGGCAAGGTGGTTTTGTCAAACTGTACGCTGTACGTGCCTGGTTTTAGACCGGTGAACAGGTAGTTACCGTTGGCATCGGTGGTTAATGGTGAACCTACCGGGTTGCCGGAGCCATCCAATAAGGTCACTTTAACGCCTTGCACACCGGCTTCGCCAGCATCTTGAATACCGTTTTTGTTGGTGTCTAACCAAACGCGGTCACCCAACTGAGCCAGTTTATACAAGCCTGCGTCAATGGTTGGGTTGTTTTCGCCCTCGACCACCGTCACATTGGCCGTTTGTCCTTGGGCATTGATGTTGCTGTCTTTGCTTGGATCACCGCCTTGGTTAGGCGCGGTCGGTACAAAACCAGCCGGTGCTACAATCGCTACGGAGTAAGTGCCTGGATCGACGCTGAAGCTGTAGTTGCCGTTGCTGTCGGTGATGGTGCTGGTTAATGGGTTACCACCGGCATCTTTTAGTACTACGGTCACACCAGCTATCCCTAATTCACCGGCATCCTGGATGCCGTTGGCGTTGGTATCTAACCAGACTTTGTCACCGATGGTGGCTTTGGCCACAGGTGCAACAATACCGGCATCCCAGGTCAGATCAGATTCACCGGAATCCAGAACTGTTTGGATGGTTTTGCCATCGGCTGGGTTGGCATCGGAATCGGTAGCATCGTTAGCACCTTGGTCTTGGCTGGTGAAGCTGTAGCCTGCTGGCAAAGTGGTTTTGTCAAACTGCACGCTGTACGTGCCTGGTTTTAGGCCTGTGAACAGGTAATTGCCGTTGGCATCGGTGGTTAATGGTGAACCTACCGGGTTGCCGGAGCCATCCAATAAGGTCACTTTAACGCCTTGCACACCGGCTTCGCCAGCATCTTGAATGCCGTTTTTGTTGGTGTCTAACCAAACGCGGTCACCCAGTTCGGCTAGTTTATATAAACCTGCATCGATGGTTGGGTTGTTTTCGCCTTCGACGACGGTCACATTGGCTGTTTGTCCTTGGGCATTGATGTTGCTGTCTTTGCTTGGATCACCGCCTTGATTAGGCGTGGTCGGTACAAAACCAGTCGGTGCTACAATCGCTACGGAGTAAGTGCCTGGATCGACGCTGAAGCTGTAGTTGCCGTTGCTGTCGGTGGTGGTGCTGGTGATCGGGTTTCCACTGGCATCTTTTAGTACTACGGTAACACCGGCAATCCCTAATTCACCGGCATCCTGAATGCCGTTGGCGTTGGTATCCTGCCAAACTTTGTCACCAATCGTGGCTTTAGCCACAGGTGCAATGATACCGGCATCCCAGGTTAAGTCAGACTCACCAGATTCCAGAACCGTTTGGATGGTTTTGCCATCGACTGGGTTGGCATCGGAATCGGTAGCATCGTTAGCACCTTGGTCTTGGCTGGTGAAGCTGTAGCCTGCTGGCAAGGTGGTTTTGTCAAACTGCACGCTGTAGGTGCCTGGTTTTAGACCGGTGAACAGGTAGTTGCCGTTGGCATCGGTGGTTAATGGTGAGCCTACCGGGTTGCCGGAGCCATCCAATAAGGTCACTTTAACGCCTTGCACACCGGCTTCGCCAGCATCTTGAATGCCGTTTTTGTTGGTGTCTAACCAAACGCGGTCACCCAATTGGGCTAGTTTATATAAACCTGCATCGATAGTTGGGTTGTTTTCGCCTTCGACCACGGTCACATTGGCCGTTTGGCCTTGAGCATTGATGTTGCTGTCTTTGCTTGGATCACCGCCTTGGTTAGGCGCGGTCGGTACAAAACCAGCCGGTGCTACAATCGCTACGGAGTAAGTGCCTGGATCGACACTGAAGCTGTAGTTGCCGTTGCTGTCGGTGGTGGTACTGGTTAATGGGTTACCACTGGCATCTTTTAGTACTACTGTGACGCCTGCGATACCTAATTCACCTGCATCCTGGATGCCGTTGGCGTTGGTATCTTGCCAAACTTTATCACCAATCGTGGCTTTGGCCACTGGCGCAACAATACCGGCATCCCAGGTCAGATCAGATTCACCGGAATCCAGAACCGTTTGAATGGTTTTGCCATCGGCTGGGTTGGCATCGGAATCGGTAGCATCGTTAGCACCTTGGTCTTGGCTGGTGAAGCTGTAGCCTGCTGGTAAAGTGGTTTTGTCAAACTGAACACTGTACTTGCCTGGAACCAAGTTGTTGAACAGGTAGTTGCCGTTGGCATCGGTCAGTAATGGCGAACCTACCGGGTTGCCGAAAACATCTAATAAAGTCACTTTAACGCCTTGCACACCGGCTTCGCCAGCATCTTGAATGCCGTTTTTGTTGGTGTCTAACCAAACGCGGTCACCTAACTCTGCGAGCCTGAACAAACCAGCGTCAATTGTTGGATTGTTTTCGCCTGGAGCTACAGTGAATGGATTAGTGTTGCCTGCTGCATCGATATTACTATCAGTGGCTGGATCGCCAACTTGGATTGGATAATAAACTGGCACATAGCCGGATGGCGAAACGACAGTTATAGAATAGGTGCCAGGATCTACGGTAAAGCTGTAGTTGCCGTTGCTGTCGGTGATGGTACTGGTTAATGGGTTACCACTGGCATCTTTTAGTACCACGGTGACGCCAGCGATACCTAATTCACCTGCATCCTGGATGCCGTTGGCGTTGGTATCTTCCCAAACTCTATCACCAATCGTAGCTTTGGCCACAGGCGCAACAATTCCGGCATCCCAGGTCAGATCAGATTCACCGGCATCCAGAACCGTTTGAATGGTTTTGCCATCGACTGGGTTGGCATCGGAATCCGCTGTATCATTCAAGCCCTGATCTCGACTGGTGAAGCTGTAGCCTGCTGGCAAGGTGGTTTTGTCAAACTGGACGCTGTAGGTGCCTGGTTTTAAGCCTGTGAACAGGTAGTTGCCGTTGGCATCGGTGGTTAATGGTGAGCCTACGGGGTTACCGGAGCCATCCAATAAGGTCACTTTAACGCCTTGGACACCCGTTTCGCCAGCATCTTGAAGACCGTTTTTATTGGTGTCTAACCAGACGCGGTCACCCAGTTCAGCCAGTTTGTACAAGCCAGCGTCGATAGTTGGGTTGTTTTCGCCCTCGACCACGGTCACATTGGCCGTTTGTCCTTGGGCATTGATGTTGCTGTCTTTGCTTGGATCGCCACCTTGGTTAGGTGCGGTCGGTACAAAACCAGCCGGCGCTTCAATCGCAACCGAGTAAGTCCCTGGATCAACACTAAAGCTGTAGTTGCCGTTGCTGTCGGTGGTGGTACTGGTTAATGGGTTACCACTGGCATCTTTTAATACTACGGTGACGCCTGCGATACCTAATTCACCGGCATCCTGGATGCCGTTGGCGTTGGTATCTTCCCAAACTTTGTCACCAATTGTGGCTTTGGCCACAGGCGCAACAATTCCGGCATCCCAGGTTAAGTCAGACTCACCAGATTCCAGAACCGTTTGGATGGTTTTACCATCGGCTGGGTTAGCATCGGAATCGGTAGCTTCGTTAGCACCTTGGTCTTGGCTGGTGAAGCTGTAGCCTGCTGGCAAAGTGGTTTTGTCAAACTGAACGCTGTATGTACCTGGTTTTAGACCGGTGAACAGATAGTTACCGTTGGCATCGGTGGTTAATGGCGAGCCTACCGGGTTGCCGGAGCCATCCAATAAGGTCACTTTAACGCCTTGGACACCGGCTTCGCCAGCATCTTGAATACCGTTTTTGTTGGTGTCTAACCAAACGCGATCACCCAGTTCGGCTAGTTTATATAAGCCTGCATCGATGGTTGGGTTGTTTTCTCCGGCAGCGACGGTCACTGGCGCAGATTGACCAACGTTATCAAAATTGCTGTCTTTACTTGGATCAACACCTTGGTTAGGGGCAGTTGGTACAAAACCTGTTGGTGCTACAATTGCTACGGAGTAAATGCCTGGATCAACACTGAAGCTGTAGTTGCCGTTGCTGTCGGTGGTGGTGCTGGTTAATGGGTTGCCGCTTGAGTCTTTAAGGATAACAGTGACGCCAGCGATACCTAATTCACCTGCATCCTGGATGCCGTTGGTGTTGGTATCTTCCCAAACTTTGTCACCGATTGTGGCTTTGGCTACTACTGGCTGAACTAAACCGGCGTCGATAGTTTTGTTAAACTCACCTGGCGCTAATATGACTTTCGTAGTGTCGCCTGTTACTGAGGCATTGCTATCTGTCGTGTTGTTACCCACATTTGCTTGGGTAAATTCTAATCCTGAAGGTTTAACAAACTGCACTTGATATTCCAAGCCTGGCGCTAAACCGTTAAATTCATATTTCCCTTGGGAATCTGTAGTTTGGGTAGCTAATAGCTCTCCAGCATCATTGATGTCGCCGTCATTATTTAAGTCACGCCCCAAATTGACTACTACACCAGCCACGCCTGTTTCACCAGCATCTTGAACGCCATTGGCGTTACCGTCCAGCCAAACGAAGTCGCCAATTGCCGCCGCCTTAACTGGGCAAAAAATGGGTTGCTGATGGGTGCCTGCTGCATCTACAGGATCAAGAATGAGACCAATGTATTGGTCTGGCGTTGGCACAAAACCAATACCAGAAACCGATTCTGCAATGATTTTATCAACATTGGCTTGAGAGTATGATCCTACGGCACTGTAGTCGTATGAATTGATAACATCGCCTAATAACGTCCAAACGGCGATTTGAATATCACCAGAGGTATAGGCCTGACCACCGTTAGTCTGAGAAGTGTAGTCTTGGTTAATAATCCAATTGATTCTATCCAGATTGCCTTGATTTCCCGTATCACCGACCCAAGGCAAAGCCGTACTCAGTGTATTTAGTTCATAACTTGAATAGACATTGGCAGTATAGGTTAATGGCGTACCAATGTTTGTGCCTGTATCGACGCACCAGCCATCCAGAAATGTTAAGGGTAAGTTTGTGTCTCCAGAACCGAGTATTTGCACATCAACCAGGCTAGGAGAATTTAGTGTACCAGGATAGGTAAATCTGGCTGTAACTTGAGGGATTGCCATAATAAACTCCAATATTTTAGTGTGTTCGTAAATGACCGTGGCTACAAACCCAACAACCAAAACATTTTTCTTGGCAATTTCGGAACAAAACCAAACTATCTGAAAAATTAAAAGGTGAGATGGGGGTTTTGAGCTTTCTTATAAACTGGCTTTTCTTAGTAGTTAAGTTAATAGCCCGCTTGAGTCAGTAGTTATTTTTGTAGGTTAAAGAGCGGCTTGAATGATCAAGCCGCTCTAAACGCTTTATTTTTTTACAGCTTTACCAAGAGCGAGAGCAATAACGCCAATAGCCAACAAAGTTAAAGATTCTGGTTCTGGAACATTAGCAACTGGAACCGCAAATGCAGGTGCAGCTGATAACAAAAGTACTACTGAAGCTATTAATTTACGCATGGTTAACACCTTATTATTTTATGGATTAGTTCTATTAAATAGATAACCTAGTATCTGATTTCATGATGTTATAAACACTAACATCTAAACAAACCTTAGTATCTATTGTTATATTATTACTACAATTTATTACTGCAAGATGAACAATAAATTTACTTTCATCTAATTCTTGATAAGCACTTTACATGCCACTACTATTAATGGAATTGATTATGATTGATACTAATAATTTAAGATTGACTTAATATTATCAATTAATACATGAATTTAAGAATATCTAAATCTAACATAATAACTATTCTGCTTTTCTTGAGAGATTCTATTTTACAGGTCATTATTAAAATAATTTTTAGAACACGCTTAGTGAATTTGAGTGATATTGTATGTTTCTTGTTAGCAGACAATAAAAGTGTAAATTAAACTGACGTTATTTTTTGATATTCTAAAAGTCATCTAACAAATAAATAATAAACCATTGTTTTTAATATATTAAATATAAATTAAGCGATGTAAAATATTCTGTCACCAATATAATTAACTTGTTATAGTTATATTGATTTGTATTGTTTTATGTATTTTTTTGATGATTTATTGTGTTAAAACTAACAACCTAGAGCCTAGAATCCATCCGACTAAAATGATGTAAAAAATTCTGACACACTGATTTTCCTGTCAATTTTGTCAGTTTTATATTTTTGTGTGGTAAGTCATAAATTTTGCAACTGGGGAGGGCTGGCAATGAATGCCCGGCAGCACTTTTGCAAAGTGAAGAATTCAACTATCGGGGTTGTTATACCAATCCCAATAAGTTTTTATTTAGAACCCTCATCCTGGGATTCACGACATACACTCCTGCCCCAGATATTGACAAGTCTAAAGTCAAAATGATGAAAGTTTTGAAACAGGTGAGTTACGTCCATGTAATCTGGATACCGGCACCCGTCAGAGCGCGTAGCGAATCCCTGCCGGTATGACGTGGCTTTGAGATTGTGCTCCTCAGCTGAAAGTTGTACTTATCCAGGAAAATATATTGGGATTGGTATTACTAGATTAAGCTAAAAGCCTTGGTGATATTTTTTAACAATGCCTGTTAATGTTTTAATTGCACGGATATCCGCTTGTAAATAAAGCAGCCGCAAAGATCAGTGATCAACAATAGATTACTTCAAGGAAAAATCAGAGCTGCACAGCCTTTCTCTCCAGCTCTGTTTTTGCGACCTTATCACGTAAATACACCGGCATTGCCAGCTCAACTGGCACAGTCTGACCTTTTTGGGCTGCATATTGGCCTAACTGAGCAATTTCAGCGGCCCGAGGCAAATAGTCACTGTCATAGCGCAGAACGCTCGCTCCCAACGCATCGACTAACTCTTCCGCATATACACCCCATGCTGAACCGATTCCTACCGCGCCAGTCACATCGGGATATCCGACTTGACTAGCCGGTGTTACAACTTCATTGCCCAGCAACTGAGCAAAGCCATTTTCATCGCGCTGATACACTGCCCAAAAGATTTCCGCCATGCGAGCATCCATGCCTACAAAAGCGATGTCTTCCAGTTGCTTGTTAAAAAAGTTTTGTGCCATTGCGGCTAACGTAGAAACAGGCACTACTGGCAAATCCGCACCCAGGGCGATGCCATGTATAACTGCAGTGGCTATACGCACGCCAGTGAATGATCCAGGGCCTCTACTGAACGCTAACGCATCCAGCTGCTGCACTTTCAATCCAGCCTCTGCCATCAAAGCATCTATCATCGGTAATATAAGCTTGGTGTGCTCTTTGGGTGCTAACTCAAACTTTTCAAAGATCTCATTATCAATAATCAACGCTGCCGAACAGGCTTCGGTTGAGGTTTCTACTGCCAGTAATTTCATGATTTTTGCTCAGTTTGAAAAAATGCTTGTACGTCGATAATATCCCTACTGCGCTTCATTGCCGGCACGCTATCCAAAAACATCTGGCCGTATGAGCGCTTTAGCAATCGTGGATCGCAAACCATTAACACGCCCCGGTCTGCAACATCACGGATCAATCGGCCAACGCCTTGCCGCAAGGCAATCACTGCCGTGGGCAATTGATGTTCAAAAAATGGATTGCGCCCTTGCTTGGTCATGGCGTCCATGCGTGCTTTTAATACCGGATCACCTGGTGATGCGAACGGTAATTTATCGATAATCACACAGGATAACGCCTCACCCCGCACATCCACGCCTTCCCAAAAGCTGGATGTACCCAGCAAAATGGCATTGCCGGATTTTTTAAATTGCTCCAATAACAGAGTTTTAGGGCGACTTCCCTGGATTAACAACGGATAATCGAGCTTTTTCTGCAGCAGCTCTGCGGCTTCGTTTAAAGCCCGATGACTGGTAAACAGAAAAAATGCCCTACCCTGACTGGCTTCCAAAACCGGCACGGCAAAATCAACAATCAACGCTGTAAAATTGGGATCGGTTGGCTGCGGCAAACCTTTTGGATGATAAAACAAAGACTGGTTAGGGTAATCAAACGGGCTTTCCCAACTTTGACTCACCGGTTCTTTTAAGCCTAAGTTACGCGAGAAATGCTCAAACTTATTGGCAACACTTAGCGTAGCCGAGGTAAAAATCCACACCGCCTGATGCTGCTGCATAAAAAATTGAAATTCAGAAGCGATATCTAATGGCGTACGATTTAAGGTAAAGGTATTTTTGTAGGTTTCATACCAGCGTATCCATTTTCCACTGGCTTCATCGGTGATAATTTTAAATTGTTCAACCAACTCTTGCGCACGTTTAAAGCATAAATCCAGGTTTTTAGTTTTAACTGATGCTAATTCCAGTTGATCGCACAGCCGTTGCAGTTGATCTTTTAAAGAAGTTATTGCGCCGGATAATTTGGGATTGTTTTCAATATCCCGCCAATCGCCGCGTTTAAGCTCTATGCCAAAAGCCAAACGCAAATCCTTGACTTCATGCTCCAAATCTTCACAAGCCGCGCGCAAAGCCGGTATGTCTGTAGCATCCTTAAAGTATTCAATCTGGGCGTCTTTGGCGAGATCATTTAATTGCTTGGCGCTAATTGAAATTCCCAAAAAATTAGATGCCGTATCGGCTAATTGATGGGCTTCATCAATGATGACCACCTCAGCATTCGGTAGTAACTCACCAAAACCGCTGTCCCGTATAGACCAATCGGCACATAATAAATGATGATTGACCACTAAAATTTCCGCATCCAAAGCATTTTTGCGAGCTTTGGCTAAAAAACAATCAGCATAATCAGGGCAATCCTGCCCCAGACAATTATCCACCGTGGATGTGGCCATGTACCAAACCGGATCAGCTTCCGCCACTTCGGACATTTCTGACACATCGCCAGCTTTGGTGCGTTTAGCCCAGGAGTTAATAGCGGCTAATGATTTTGCATCTTCCTTGCTGAAACCCAGAGTTGAAGATATGGCATTTTTTAACCGGTAAATGCATAAATAGTTACTTCGACCTTTTAATAACGCCGCTTTAAACGGTTGTTTGAGTGCTTTGCGGATAACAGGCAAATCTTTATTAAACAACTGATCTTGCAGATTTTTGGTGCCCGTGGAAACAATGGTCTTTTTGCCGGACAAAATAGCTGGCACAAGGTAAGCAAAGGTTTTACCGGTTCCCGTACCTGCTTCGGCAATCAAGTTTTGCTTGCTGTTGATGGCTTCGGCAATGGCTGTTGCCATTTCCACTTGCGCAGCCCTGGGTTGATAACCTGAGACTGTTTTTGCCAGATCGCCATCACTACTAAAAAAAGAGTCTAATTCGGTCACGAGATACTTAACTATTGCTTGGTAATTACAGTGTGCATTGTAAGCTTTGCTTAACAGAATTGCCTAAAAGAACATAACTTATTAAAAACACTCAATTATCACAAGCAAATCTGGCATAAACCAGCCGATCAAATTAAAATACTGTTAAATAACCTTTCGTGACATCTAAATTCGGACCCAAATGACTGATTACAAACTAACCCATCTCAAACAGCTGGAAGCTGAAAGCATCCATATCATCCGCGAAGTAGCTGCCGAATTTGAACGTCCAGTGATGCTGTATTCCATCGGCAAAGACTCTGCCGTGATGCTGCATTTAACCATGAAAGCTTTTTATCCAGGCAAACCACCGTTCCCGTTAATGCATGTTGACACCACCTGGAAGTTTAAGGAAATGATCACGTTTCGGGATGAACTGGTGGCAAAATTAGGTTTGGATTTGATAGTGCATATCAACCAGGATGGCGTGGAGCAAGGCATTGGACCCTTTACGCACGGCAGCAAAAAACACACTGACGTGATGAAAACCGACGGTTTAAAACAAGCCCTGGATAAACACCAGTTCGATGCCGCTTTTGGCGGCGCCCGTCGCGATGAAGAAAAATCCCGTGCCAAAGAACGCGTGTACTCCTTTCGTGATAAAAACCATCGCTGGGATCCAAAAAACCAACGCCCGGAATTGTGGAATATCTATAACGGCAAAATTGATAAAGGCGAAAGCATCCGCGTGTTTCCTTTATCCAACTGGACTGAACTGGACATCTGGCAATACATACATTTAGAAAACATCCCAATCGTACCGTTGTATTTTGCCAAAGAGCGCCCAGTGGTTGAACGTGACGGCATGCTGTTAATGGTAGACGATGAGCGCATGCCCATAGCTGAAAATGAAAAAGTGGAAATGAAAATGGTGCGCTTTAGAACCTTAGGCTGCTATCCACTAACTGGCGCCGTAGAATCCACCGCTACCACTTTGCCGGAAATTATTCAGGAAATGCTGCTGACTACAACTTCTGAACGGCAAGGCCGGTTGATTGATCATGATCAGGCGGGGTCTATGGAGCAGAAAAAGCGTGAAGGTTACTTCTAAAGTCCAGCAGTTGACGTAATTCAGAAGCATTAGCAATTATGACTAAGTTTATATTGATAATTATCATACTGTATTCGGCAAATACTATCGGTGCTATTTATAAATGCACCGATACCAATGGCGTCGTGAATTTCAAGGATACGCCATGCGATACTCAATCCAATAACAAACCAGTTCAATTGAACCCAGTTACCGAAGCCGCTTCGCCTGAGCAACAACTGAACAGAATGGTTGATAAACGAAAACGCTCCATATCGGACGTCATAGAGACAGATCAATCCGCGCCAATAACTGCACCACATAAGTCGACTAAACCGAATAGCAGCTACAATTGCGATGGCCGAACGTATTGCTCACAAATGACCTCTTGCGAGGAAGCGACTTTTTTCATCAATAACTGCCCAAATACTAAAATGGATGGCGACAACGATGGCATTCCCTGTGAAAAACAGTGGTGCTAATAATTTTTCGCCTTAAACCTTAATAAATAAAATTTAAAATCATGTCCCACCAATCCGAACTAATCAGCACCGACATCGACGCCTATCTGGCGCAACACGAACGCAAGGAACTTTTGCGCTTTTTAACCTGCGGCAACGTGGACGACGGCAAAAGCACCTTAATTGGTCGCTTGCTGCACGACTCAAAAATGATCTACGAGGATCAACTGGCCGCTGTACAAGCAGACAGTGTTAAGTCCGGCACTACTGGCGCAGGTAAAATTGACTTGGCATTGCTGGTTGATGGCTTGCAGGCTGAGCGTGAGCAAGGCATTACAATTGATGTGGCTTACCGGTATTTTTCTACCTCAACCCGCAAGTTTATTATTGCGGACACCCCGGGCCATGAACAATACACCCGCAACATGGCCACTGGCGCGTCTACCTGCGATTTGGCGATCATCTTAATTGACGCCCGTTATGGCGTGCAAACCCAAACCAAACGCCATAGCTTTATTGCTTCGTTATTGGGTATTCAGCATATTTTTGTCGCCATCAACAAGATGGATTTGGTGGAATACAGCGAAAGCACCTTTAATAAAATCAAACAGGATTACCTGGATTTTACCGCTACCTTAAATTTGCATGACATTACCTTTATCCCGATGTCTGCACTAGACGGCGACAATGTGGTTAACCCCAGCGCCAATATGCCGTGGTTTACTGGTGCGCCGCTGATGGAAGCGTTGAATACGGTAGAAATCGCCAACGATCATAATTTTGTTGATGCGCGTTTTCCAGTGCAATATGTTAATCGGCCTAACCTGGATTTTCGTGGGTTTTGCGGCACGATAGCAGCTGGCGTATTTCGAAAAGGCGACCGAGTTACTGCCCTGCCATCCGGCAAAAGCAGCACCATTAAATCCATCGTCACTTACGATGGTGAATTGGATGCCGCCTTCCCACCGATGGCAGTTACCTTAACTCTCACTGACGAAATTGACGTCAGCCGTGGCGATACCTTAGTTAGCTCGGAAAGTGCCAGCGCCACGATTGCCGATCAATTTAAAGCCAATATTGTATGGATGGCTGATAAACCGATGGTGCCAGGTCAACAGTACATTTTTAAACTGGCAACCCGCAGCGTTTCTGGCTCCATTTCCATGATTCATCATCGCATTGATGTCAACACACTGGAACATCATGATGCCTCAGAATTAAAACTGAACGAAATTGGTTCTTGTAACGTATCCGTAACGGCACCTGTGGTTTTTGATCCTTATCTGTCAATAAAAGGTACCGGCTCGTTTATTATTATTGACCGTTTAACCAATGGAACAGTTGGCGCTGGTATGATTTCCGGCGGCAGCGACACAGAAAATAAACAACCTGTTAGCCCGGAAGAACGCGCAATCCGATACCACCAAAAAGCCAGCGCTATCGCATTAATCGGCAAAAACAGCCAGGAAGTGGCGTATCAACTGGAACGCAAGCTGTTTGATAATGGCCATGCGCCAACGGTTTTGGAAACCCAAAACACGGCTCTGATTTATGCAGTAAAAAATACCGGCTTGTTGTGCCTGTGCGTTAATGGCAGTCCAACGTTATTGGATACCAGTTTTGATACCGAAACAACCAGCATTGATGCCATCTACAGCGCATTAAAAGAAAACCAGTTTATCTATTAAAATTGGCACAGCTATTTAAACTGCAAAAGTTTAAATAGCTGTCAAAATCTTTTGCGCGCGCTTTTGTACTTTAGCTTGCCCAAGCTATAATTGATCAAATCCCACCTTTAGTTACAGTCAACCATTGGAACCATTCGGACGATGCCAACTTTACTTCACCAACTATTTTCCCAAGCCGCCAGCCAAACACCAGAAGCAACTGCCATAGTTCATAAAAAAGAATCCTGGAGCTATAGCGCACTGGCAAAGTTAGTTGGTCAACAAGCCAGTGCCTTACAAGCTAACCATTTAAAATCACAGCAACGCGTTGGGGTTTACTTACCCAAGCAAATTGAAACGGTCAGCAGTTTTTTTGCTATTACCCAGGCCGGTGGGGTATTTGTTCCAGTTAACCCCGTTTTAAAAGCGCCGCAAGTGGCTTACATTTTAAGCGATTGTAACGTTCAGATTTTAATCACCTCCAAAAGCCGCCTGACCGGTTTGGCTGCCTCGCTAGAAGACTGCCCTGATTTGCACACTGTCGTGCTGGTTGATAGCGATGTTCCAGTGATCGAACCCAAGTTAAACGTAACAGTTTTAACTTGGCAAGACTACTTGGCCAGCGCCAGTAAAGAGTTCAACGCACCATTGATTATTGACACGCACATGGCTGCCATCCTGTATACATCGGGTAGTACAGGAAAACCCAAAGGCGTGGTGTTATCGCATCGTAATATCGTTGCCGGTGCCAAAAGCGTGAGTGAATATTTAAAAATCACTAGCGAAGATCGCATTCTGGCGGTATTACCGTTTAGTTTTGATTACGGCTTAAATCAATTAACCACTGCGCTGTTACAAGGCGGGGTTTGCGTTTTATTAGATTACCTGTTGCCACGCGACGTTATTTTGGCTTTAGAAGCACAAAAGATTACCGGCCTGGCCGCAGTGCCGCCGCTCTGGGCTCAGTTATCCAATTTGCAATGGCCAGCCAGCATTAACAGCCACTTGCGTTACATGACCAATTCCGGTGGAAAAATGCCAAAATCGGTGTTAAATGCCATCTTGGAACGCGTGCCCAATGGAAAATTCTTTTTAATGTATGGACTGACTGAAGCCTTCCGTTCCACCTATTTACCACCCGAACAAATTGAACACCGCCCGGATTCTATGGGTAAAGCTATCCCTAATGCTGAAATTCTGGTGGTTAGAGAAGACGGCAGCTTGTGCGCGCCGCATGAGCCTGGCGAATTAGTGCATCGCGGTTCGCTTGTGGCTATGGGTTATTGGAACGATCCCGAAAAAACCGCGGAACGTTACAAACCAGCGCCAACTCAACTAAAAGAACTTCCTATTACCGAGCTAGCTGTGTGGTCTGGCGATACAGTAACTATGGACGAAGAGGGCTATTTGTATTTTGTCGGTCGCAAAGACGACATGATCAAAACCTCCGGTTATCGGGTCAGCCCAACTGAAATTGAAGAAGTCATCTATACCTCCGGACTGGTTAAAGAAGCGGCCGCCATAGGTATTGAGCACTATACTCTGGGCCAAGCTGTGGTCGTGGTAGTCAGTGTTGAAGAAGGCAAAGAGTTTTCTGATGCCGCTTTGCTTAATTTATGCAAAGCACAATTGCCTAATTTTATGGTGCCCGCCAAAATTGAATTGCTGCCGATATTGCCAAAAAACCCCAATGGCAAAATCGACCGCAAAGCCCTGGTTCAACAATTCGCCGAAATCTTCCAATAATTCCATGACTAAAACAGCCCCGCAACACGTACCGATGAGCCAATTTCAAGTTAAAGACAATGACTTGCTCATCGGCGGCATACCACTAAAAAGACTGGCGCAACGGGTCGGCTCAACGCCGTTTTATGCATATGACCGCCAATTATTAACTGACCGCGTGGCGCAGTTACGCAAGCATATGCCTGCGGATTTAAAAATCCACTACGCCATGAAAGCCAACCCGATGCCAGCCATCGTGCAACATATGGCAACTCTAGTAGATGGCTTTGATTTAGCATCCGCTGGTGAAATGCAGGTTGCGTTAGACACGACAATGCCAGCTTCAGAAATCAGCATGGCAGGCCCGGGCAAGCGCCCTGCTGAATTGATGCAAGCCATTGCCGCTGGCATCACCATTAATGTTGAATCACCGAACGAACTGGAAACTATCGCCAAATTGTCCGAACAATCCGGCATTCAAGCGCATGTTGCTGTACGCATCAATCCCGCATTTGAACTGAAAGCGTCAGGAATGAAGATGGGCGGGGGTTCCAAACAATTTGGTATTGATGAAGAATTGCTGCCGGAAGTTTTACAACGTATCAAAGCTTTAAATCTGGATTTTAAAGGCTTCCATATTTATAGCGGCTCGCAAAATCTAAAAGCCGAATCCATTATTGATGCCCAGCAAAAAAGCATTGCCTTAGCTATCCAACTAAGCCCGCACTGCCCTAGCCCAATCAAAAAGCTCAATATCGGCGGCGGTTACGGCATACCTTATTTTCCTGGTGATACTCCGCTAGATACTCAGCAAGTAGGCGAAGCACTGGCTCACACCATGCAAGCTTTTAAAGAAGTTAACCCGCAAGCGGAAGTTGTTATCGAACTAGGCCGCTATTTAGTGGGCGAAGCCGGTATTTATGTGACGGAAGTGATAGACAAAAAAGTATCCAGAGGCCAGATATTTCTGGTGGTTAACGGCGGTTTACACCATCATTTGGCGGCATCGGGTAACTTTGGCCAAGTCATCCGCAAAAACTACCCGGTAGCCATTGGAAACAAAATGGCTGCAACCAGCACAGAAACGGTTAATGTTGTTGGCCCACTCTGCACACCACTGGATATTTTGGCGGACAGAATGGAACTGTCGACTGCAGAAATAGGTGATTTAGTTGTTGTCTACCAATCCGGCGCTTACGGCCTGACTGCCAGCCCAACAGCTTTTTTAACTCAACCCTTTGCTCAGCAGGTTTTAGTTTAGGGGTTGGCTAATTCAGATGTTTTTTGAAAACTCATCTACGGTATTTTTAACTGACGTTGGATGGCCTAAATACACTGCACAGGCTATGCTGCAATTTAGGCCAACAAATAAATGACTGCAACCAAATCACGCATTTTAGAATTTAACATGTCAAACTGATGCAATTTTAAGAATCCAGCTAAAAGAGGCTGGACAGACTGGGGGCGTTTAAATTAATGTAGGTAACCGATCTGATTAATCACTGAAATACGTCGTAAGATTATGTTACTTGCCTACAGCACCAATGCCTTTACTAGAGTAGATTTAGTTTCTGCTTTAAACCATATTGCCGATTTAGGTTATGCAGGTGCTGAGATACTTTGTGAAAAGCCGCATTGGTATCCATATGATGTTGATGCCAGCTCGATTGCCGCCGTTAAAGCGGTTTTGACTGAACGAAATCTAAAAGTCAGCAATTTGAATGTGAATACGGCAAACAGTTATTTTTCACCTGCCCCGCCAGAAAATGTTTTTGAGCCTTCATTAACTAACAAAAACCCAGAAACTCGGCGCATTCGCGAAGCAATCACTTACAAGGCTATTGATTTAGCCAGCCAGATTGGCGCATCTTGTATCAGCTTAACCTCAGGCCACCCTACCCCAGGCTGCTTGCCAGAGCTAGCCACTGATTATTTTGTAGACAGCTTAAAGCGGATTTGCGATTACGCAGCTGGCTGCAACGTTAAAGTTGGCATTGAGTATGAACCGGGGCTCATCATAGAGCGCGCGGAGGAAGTTAGCGAGGTTATCCATCGTGTTGGCTCCCCGCTGTTAGGGGTAAATTTGGATATCGGTCATTCATTTCTTAACCGCGAGCATCCTGAGCAAACGGTTGAATGCCTTGCGGGGCGAATCTGGAATGTGCACCTGGAAGACATTAAAAACATGAAGCACTTTCATCTGGTGCCCGGTGATGGTGATTTGCCTTTTAGCCGTTATCTAACTGCTTTAAAAAAAGCCAACTATGCCGGATTTTTAACCGTTGAACTTTACAGCTTTCCTCAGCAACCTGTTGAAGTCGGCCAACGCTCTTTTGATTTTTTAACAAATCTTCTGGCAGAATTGCATCTTGATGCCTAAATCTTTAATAAATTACCTTCAGTTAATGCGGGCACCGGCTGTTTTTACAGCTGTTTCCAATATTCTTGCAGCGCACCTGATGGTTACCAATGGCAACATCCAATGCTTAAACCTGGCGATTTTAATGCTGGCGTCGGCTGCACTTTATCTGGCCGGGATGATTTTAAACGATTGTTTCGATTACCAGGAGGACGCGCGCGAACGTCCAAATCGACCATTACCGGCTGGTCGGATAGCACTTAAAACTGCTTGGTTGTTAGGCTGGTTGCTATTGGGTTCAGGTGTTATTTTGGCCAGTTTGGTTGGTTATCAGCAACTTGAGATAGCCATCTTGTTAGCCGCGTTTATCATTATTTACAATGGCTACGCCAAACAAACGCTAATTGGCACTATGGTGATGGGCGGTTGCCGGTATCTAAACTGGCTGTTAGGGTTATCCGTGCTTCCCTTGCAATCAACGCAATTTATTTTAGCGTTGCCAATTTTTATCTACGTTACCGCACTCACTCTGCTTAGCATTGTTGAAACGTCTGCCACCAAAAAAAACTATTTAGCTTTTAGTTTTACAATCATGCTGTTAGGATCTTTTTTGTTGTTATTTATTCAACTTGCGATAACCAAGTCAACTCCAGTTGCGCCAATAGTGCTGCTTGGTTTATTTATGCTGATCGCTAAGCGAATGTTAAAAACGTATCAAAACTTTACGCCTGCCCAGATTCAGAAAACCATAAAATTCCTGGTCATGGGAATTATCCCGTTAGATGCTTTGTTGGTGCTGTCCAGTAACCATTTCTTGGGCGCTTTAGTGGTGCTATCGCTACTTGCACCCAGTTGGCTATTGGCCCGATCCATAAGAGTTACCTAAGTTTATAGACATTTAAAGAATCCGTTATGATTAATGATGCTTTTAATTTTATCCATTTAGCTGTTAAGAATTTGCTAAATGATGACCAGCAGCTATGGCTGGATTCTGCTTTATCAAAAATTAAATCCAGCCCTGACTTGATCAATGAGTTGCTAACCCAATCTGCAGCGGCCAAACGTAAACTGGGTTTAGAAGTTCTTGGAACTGCTGTTAAGCCGTATCAGCTGTCACAAGACTCTTTATTTCCACTACAACACTGGACTTACACGGACGCAGGCAGAGCTTTGATGATCATGCAGGCTCTAATTTGCCAGCCAGACAACCAAGTTGCTATCGCCAAAAATTACTTTCAGCAAGGTGATGAAAGCGAAATTACAGCAATCACAAGGATGTTGATCCTGTTTTCTGACGGAGAATCGTTAAAGTTTTATGCCCGTGAAGTAGGCAGAACAAACAATAAGTTTCTGTATGCCGCATTGGCTCAGTACAATCCCTATCCAGCAAAATACTATTCCGAACATGAATTTAATCAATTGATTTTAAAAGCATTGTTTATCGGCATCAGCATTGAGCCGGTTATTGGCCTTCAACAAAGAGCTAATCCTGAGTTATCGAATATGTGCGTGGATTATATCCAGGAAAGACTGGCTGCAAAGCGCAGCATACCGCATGACATCTGGTTGGCATTAGAACCATACGCAAGTGCCGAAGGAGAGTCTATAATGCTTAATTATCTAGTTGATGAAGTACCGGAACATCGTTATTTTGTGGTAAAAGCCCTTAAGCAAGATATGACTAAACACAATAGACAATCATTGCTGGAGCAACGCCGGCTTCTCGAAAGCGACCCAAGAATTTTAGCGTTATTAAATTCAGATTAATCATTCCCATAGGCAGTTATCATGAAATATTTTGATTCTCATATCCACATGCTGGCCCGTACAACCGATGACTACGAACGTATGGCGGAAGCGGGCATCATAGGCATCGTTGAACCAGCATTTTGGTTAGGCCAACCTAGAACCCAGGCCGCCACTTTTATCGATTATTTCAACTCATTGATAGGCTGGGAATCCTTTCGGGCCAGCCAATTCGGCATTCATCATTATTGCACTATCGGCATTAACCCAAAAGAAGTTAACAATGTCGAAATGGCTGAAGAAGTCATGAAATTTTTACCGCGCTTTTGCGAGAAAGACAATGTCGTTGCAGTGGGTGAAATTGGCTATGATGATATTACCGAAGCGGAAGACCGTTTTTTTGCCGAACAACTGGAATTGGCCAAAGAGTTAAACCTGCCCGCCCTGGTTCACACGCCACATCGTGACAAAAAAGCCGGTACGGAACGCACGATTGCTTTGGTAAAAGAAGTCGGTATCAATCCAGAATTGGTGCTAATCGATCATTTAAACGAAATCACCTTACCGCTAGTGCTTGAGACCGGTTGCTGGCGTGGTCATTCCGTCTATCCAGACACCAAAATGAGCGAAGAACGCATGGTTGCTTTACTTAAACAATACGGCATGGAAAAAATGGTGGTTAACAGCGCCGCCGATTGGGGCAAAAGCGATCCGTTAAAAGTGCCTAAAACCGGCCAGGCCATGTTGGACGCAGGCTTTAGCGAAGCGGATGTCGAGCGGGTTTTATTTACCAATCCCATTAATTATTACGCACAAAGCGGTCGCATTTCAGTAGAAGAGGTTTTAAAACCAATCAGCATTAATCAAGAAAAACGCTGGGAAGAAAACTCTGTTTTACGTGGGCAAACTCCGGTCGTGCAGTGATAATCAGTCAACCGTGGCGAAGACAAGATCTTACATATTGCAGCAATGTGCATCCCGCTGAAACAGAACAAGCGTTAGCACAAGTTATTAATCTGTTTATCAATGGTGTTCGTCAAGCCCGTGCTTTAGACAGCATGGGTTCCGGTTTATGGCTGACGGCCAAACTTGCATCTGAGCTAACTGCAAAACCCGAAAAACTCAATGCTTTCCAGGATCTGTTACAAAAAAATCACATCAATCTGTTTACCTTAAACGGATTTCCATTTGGTGATTTTCATGCCGAATCCGTTAAAGCACGCGTTTACAGCCCTGATTGGAGCGAACCGGAACGCTTGCAATATACGCTTAATCTGGCACAAATTTTAGCGACCTGCCTGCCTGATGAAGCGCCTGAAGGAACCATCTCAACTTTACCGTTGGGTTATAAACTTTCCTGGAATGCGGAACGACATCAAGCTTCGCTTAAAAATCTAGTCAGCCTGGCACAAGCACTAGCTGAACTAAAGCAATCCAGTGGACACAACATTCGCGTTTGCCTTGAGATGGAACCCGATTGCGTTTTGGAAGCCACTAGCGAAATAATCCGGTTTTTTCAACACGACCTGCCCGCCCAAGCGCAAGCAATGGGCGTTGACAGCAGCCTGATAAATAGTCACCTGGGCATCTGCTATGACGTTTGCCACCAAGCAGTCATGTTTGAAGATATTACCAACTCATTGGTGCGCTTGCTGACCGCTGGAATTGTTATTGGCAAGATTCAAATATCCAGTGCACTGGAGCTGCATAAACCAAATAATCCTGCAAATAAAGAGTTGCTTAGACAGTTTGCCGAACCGAAATATCTGCATCAGGTCCGCACTCTGCAAGATGGCAAAGTGCTTGGGGTAACCGATCTTATCGAGGCATTTGATACAACCAGTTTTCCAGACACCCAACCGTGGCGCGTGCATTTTCACGTTCCAATACAAACTACATCACTTGCGCAGCAAGAATTAGGCACCACGCAAGCTGCTATTCTAAAAGTACTGGACTTTTTAACCATCACGCCCAATTGCAGACCGCATTTGGAAGTTGAGACTTACACTTGGCAAGTGCTTCCCGCCGCGTTACGGCCGCAAAATGATCAAGCTTTAATTGCCGGGCTTACTGCAGAACTAGACTGGCTGGAGCGAGCCATGTCAGACAGAAACCTACTTGTATGAGCATTTATTTATGAACGACTCCAATCAACCGCTGCTAGTTATCAATATTGTTGGATTAACGCCATCGCTGCTTGGTGAGCACACGCCTAACCTAAATCAGTTAATCAATGAAGGTTATCTGGCAAACTTAAGTGGCGTTTTCCCTGCGGTCACCTGCACGGCACAAGCCACCATGTTAACTGGCGCAATGCCCAATCAACATGGCATTGTGGCTAATGGCTGGTATTTTCGTGATTTGGCCGAAATCGGTTTTTGGAAACAATCCAACCATTTAATCCAAAGTGAGCAAGTTTGGGACAAGTTAAAATCCCAAAACTCCGACTTCAGTTGTGCGCAAATGTTTTGGTGGTACAACATGTATGCCAATGTCGACCAATCAGTAACACCACGACCGATCTATCCGGCAGACGGCCGAAAAATACCGGGCATCTACTCAAATCCATCCAATTTAGGCAGCCAGCTGGAAAAAAGTTTGGGCGATTTTCCAATGTTCAATTTTTGGGGGCCGACCGCCGATATTCGTTCATCGCAGTGGATAGCGGATGCTGCGATTGAAGTTTGGAAACAAAATCAACCTGATCTGGAATTTGTTTACCTGCCGCATCTTGATTACAACTTGCAGCGTTTGGGGCCGCAACATCCAGATATTTGGCAAGACGTTAAAAAAATTGATGCGATTGCAGGACAGTTAATTTCTGCAGCCAAAGCACGCCAGGGTAACATTCTGATTGTTTCTGAATACGGGATAGAACCAGCGTACGGCGTGGTGCACATTAACCAAATCTTGCGCGACAATGGCTATATCAGTGTGCGCGAAACTTTGGGCTGGGACATGTTGGATTGTGGTGCATCCAGGGCTTTTGCAGTGGCCGACCATCAGGCAGCCCATATTTATATCCAAAACCCTAATGACATCCCTGCTGTAAAAAAACTGTTACAAACAGTCGATGGCATTGAGTTTGTGTTAGATGATGCTGAAAAAAAGCAATGGGGTATTGATCACCCGCGTTCGGGTGAACTGGTTGCCGTCGCCGCCCAAAACCACTGGTTTACCTATTATTATTGGCAAGATGAGGCAAAAGCGCCTGACTTTGCCCGCACTGTCGATATACATCGCAAACCTGGCTACGACCCGGTGGAATTGTTCGTCGATCCTGATCTTAAAATCCCAAAATTAAAAATTGGCTTTAATGTGTTAAAAAAGAAGCTGGGCTTTAGAATGTTAATGGATGTCATCCCTTTAAAACCGGAATTGGTCAAAGGCACACATGGTAGGACGCCATCCTTAAGCGACAAAAGCGATGGCCCGTTATTGATCGGTAGCAACAAAAAATTTGCCGTAGATCAGTGCGCAATGACCGACATCAAATCCTTGATTCTGCGCCATTTCAAATAACCCGATAAACCTGAAAATCGCAGTTGAGCCGTAAAAATACCGTTCGCCCTGAGCAGGTTCGAAGGGTTGAGCGGGATTTATACGACGCACCCAATAGAATCTCGCTCCTGCTTCGACTAAGCTCGGCACGAACGAGGTTATTCAACCCACCTGATTTTTTTAGGATAATCGCTTGCTCCAAATTATCAGTATTCAACTCAACGAATGTAGCTAAGTCTAAAACGCTTTAATTATAACAACTTAGGAAACAAACATGAGCAAACTCTACACCAAACAAGTTTTATTGTGTGCGGCCAGCGCCCTCTTCTTAAGTGCTGTTAATGGTTACGCAGCAAACCTGCCGCCGTTGGTAGATTTAATTGCAAAAACGTCACCTGCCGTTGTGGCCATCGGTGATAAACAAGGCTTACAAGGCTCCGGGTTTCGACTTGCAAGTTCTCAGCTGATAATAACTGCCGCCCATGTTGTCAGCACCTTGCATGGCGATCCTGAAATCATTTGGAACAATCAACATTGGCCAGTTCAACTGGTTAGAGTTGATAACGATGCCGATTTGGCAATTCTTAAACTCACGTCAAATGACGTTCCAGTACCTGGTTTATCAATAAATAAAAGTTCAACATCACCCAAGGTTGGCGAATGGATTGTGGTTTTAGGCTGTCCTTTTGGCACGCGTCCGACCGCCACTATTGGCATTATCAGTGCAGAACCTGGCGCTGTTCTTGAGCCACCCAATTTGCGAGCTCGAATGCAGTTGAACGCTGCAGTCAATCCTGGTAACTCTGGGGGGCCTGTGGTAACTGAGGATGGTCTGGTTGTGGGAGTTGCGAATGCAACTATACCCGGGGGATACGGACTCGGCTTTGCGATTCCGGCGTCCGTGCTTGATCATTTTATTTCTACCCCATAAAAAAACGGGGGCCATTAGGCCCCCGCATATTTAGGTTGTCTTACTAAGATTACTCATTACTGTCCAACGAAATTGAAAATAGCTGAGCCAAATTCAGATCCCCTAGGATTTTTAGTTTTTACCAAAATAATGACTGGCTCTAATTTAATTGGACCACCAGAACCCACGTAATTAAAACCGCTATCATAATAAAGCTCGACGCACGGATCAACTGAGCTAAGCAAACAGCCACCATTATCAAAACTGGATGCTTCAGCGGAGTTTGGCAGCTGATGAGCCGTATCATAGTCTTCTCCAGCACCTTGCAGTTCGCTTAGCATACTATTGTAAAAGTCATACAATTGTCTAATGGTACGAATACCACCCGCTGAACGAAGCGTATTGATCAAGCCGGATACTCTATTAATAGCTGCACCACCAATCAAATACACATCTGAATTTAAAGCATCCGCAGCACTTAACCCGCCAACATAAATAACACTGCTAGGCATGTGATAAGCGTGAAAGCTTTGCGAACCACCGGTAATCAAGCCACCCACAGTAACAAATTGATCCAGAAACTGATTCAATAGCCCCTGCGCAGCAAGCAGAATATACATCTTCTGTACCTGATCAAGATAATCTCCATAGATCCTAGTGATCAACCCACCAATATTACCCGCATACCCAAGTAGTCCAGTTAACAGGAACACTGGACGAGTAGTGGTATACATGGCCGTTGGTAACGGAGTGCCTTGAGATGTTAATGCGTACATATCCAGCGGGTTACCTTGAAGAACTACCGCACCAGAACTTTGCACCTGTGTATTCACGCGATTAATAACCGCCAACAACACAGCCGGTATATCCTGAACAAGCAGGTTGTTGGTAGCCGCATCGTTTTTAACTAAACCATTCACAGTAGGTCTGTTCTGACTTAGCTGAGACTGATCCCACAAGGCTTGCAATTCTGTTGCATACTGCGATAGCAATGTCGTGTCATTCGCATCATTTCCAGAAGGCTGGGTTAGCAGTTGTTTAATCTGCTGCAATTTGGTTCGTAATTGCGTGGTAATCGAGCCAAAATTATTATCCCCAGCGGTAGCAGGATAGCGAGCGGCAAGCTGCGCGGCAGAAGGCACAAAACCGGTATCCGGTTCATACACCGTGCCTAGTCCTAAACCATTAACATTCAAACTATTAGCAGCAGCTGTCAAGGCAGCGGTTGCAGCCGGAATATTTCCAAGATTTCCGCCCTGCATTGCTGCAGAAATAGCTGCAATATTGCGAACTACAGAAGTTTGTGCAGCGGCCAAAGTAACCAGGTTTCCTGAGTTTTTAGACTGCGTGCCATTTTGGATAACATTCAACACAAACTGCTTGGTTACATTCGTGCTCGCCACCACGCCTTCAATCGTAAAGCTACCCCGTGTATCTAAAGAGGTATTGATTTGATTGCCATTAACAGTTGGAGCAGTTCCTTGAGCCGTAGCCGGATTGGGCAGAATCTGATAATCAACAATCGGTGTCGGAACAATAGCATTACCACCGCTATCGAGCACTTCCGCCGCTATGGTAATTGAACTACCAGCACCAATAACAAACTGACTTGGGGTCAAGTTAATGCTACTAGGCGCTGCAACGCCAGATCCAGATGAAATAACCAAGTTAACTGCTGAACCAGCAGCAACCGAAGTACCTGCAAGAGGACTTTGGCTAATTACCCGACCAGAAGAAACCGTGCTACTGCTTTGTTGCGTGACTGTACCAACGGTCAATCCGGCACCGGTAATAGCTGTTTGAGCTGCAGCTTGAGCTAACCCAACCACGTTCGGCGCATTCACTGGCGCTGGGCCGGATGAAATCACTAAAGCGATAGCCGATCCTGCCGCCACGGATGTGCCCGCACTTGGACTTTGGCTAATCACGTTACCCAAAGCAACCGAACTGCTGCTTTGTTGCGTGACTGTGCCAACCGTTAAACCAGCACCGGTAATAGCAGTTGTCGCTGCCGCTTGAGTTAAGCCAACCACGTTCGGCGCATTCACTGGCGCGGGGCCGGATGAAATCACCAAAGCAATGGCAGAACCTGCC
>Ga0208264_1000104_pt1 | contig 46345 bp, 35 predicted proteins | sample LakWasMet31_HOW6_2_FD_183873 | JGI IMG/M metagenome (GOLD analysis project Ga0208264, IMG submission 183873) | Freshwater sediment methanotrophic microbial communities from Lake Washington under simulated oxygen tension - Sediment Metagenome... | ecosystem: Environmental > Aquatic > Freshwater >... | reverse complement strand
GGTGTTAGCAACATGTTAAGCAGCCACCAAGCCGAGTTCGTAAGCCCAAGACGGTATTTCAACGGGTTTTGCTTCGATGATGCGCATTAAAGGCACAACGTTGTTATGTTCAGGTGTAAGGCAAGTTGAATTGATGTCGATGCCAAATTCGAGTAAGTCTTTACGGTGACGGTAAAACGTTGGCGTTGATAACATTTCGCGAAGATCAACACCTTGTTTCCAGAGCGTATAAGAACCGCGCAATTTAGAAGGCATGTTAAGAAGTTGTTCGTCAATCAGGGTGGCTTGAGTCGTCATGTTGATTTTCCCCAAATAAGTATTAAAAAGTTCATCCAGCACGGCGGGGGTTAATTGGTAGCCGTGGGTTATTCCATATTTTTCAAGTTCCTTTGAAAAGATACGCAGTTCGGCGCGTAGCTTGCCTTCAATAAATTGTTCTAATCCCAAATTTTGAAGGGTATCCGGTAATAAGTGGGTTTTGCCTTTGGCGGTCATTTCACGCAATTTGTTGTAAAACTTAAATGCCCAACGGCGGGAAGTTTTGCCAAGATAAACCGTGCCTTTATCGCGTGAACTGCGACCGTGGCGGGATTGAGCGCGCATGTGTGCGGCATGTAGCCAGCTTTCGACACTTTGATCATTGCCAACATCATAAAGTTGATTGATGTCGATCATCTTGACTTTGTAATCACCGTTTTTAATTTTTTGTTCAGTCAAGACGGGTGAAGAACAACCGCTTAAATGATCAAAATGCAGTTCGTAGATTTTGCGGAAAGACAAAAGCAATAAGGTGTTGAGGTCGCGAGAGCCAAACACATTGTGACCTTGCAAGAATTTGCATAGGTTGCCATCGATCATTAAGGAAGTGGCGCGCCCTTCCCCATTGCCGCCGGTTGATTTAATTTTTAAACTGGTTTCATGGCTTGAACGGCAGTCGATAGACTTAACGCATTCCCAAGCAATAGAACCATCAGAATCAATGGATAGCACCCTACCCGCTGGGATAGGATCATGGAGAAAATCCACTTCGCCACGAAACCAATCAATCATAAAAATTATGACCATCTGGAATCAGGCACCCAAGGACGCCATTCATTCGAAGGCGGTAAAGTTGGAGTCTCTTTTTCTTCAAAAAGCGCCGGAAATTCGAGGGCTAAGTCGTGTAGAGACCGAGGCCAAGGTGAAGAGAAAGAGATATTTAATAAACCGTCATGAGTAGCGGTTGAAAAAGCGGTGGTTGTCATTAATTAGCCCTGATGTAAAAAATCACAAATAACATTTGCAGGCTTTATACATTAATCACAAATTACATGTCAAGTTGTTATGTATTTATTTATAACAAGTGTAATAATTATTAATTTATGAATAAAGGGCTAATCGTGAGCACCCAACACACGCTAAGAGTAAGAAGTAATCAATGGGAAGCAATAGAGAAAAAAGCTTGGGAAATGTCAATAAAAGCTAACAAAGTGATTAAACCAACCGATGTTGCGCATGCAATATTGAGCAAATTTGTTAATGAAATATCGATAGAAATCGTGGAAGAAGAAAAAGCTAAATGGTAGAAAATTCTCAAAAATGAGACAAAAGGACAGTACTACTTACCCCTGTCCTTCTTCTTTGGTGCGTTGTTGAGAATGGTTCTTATTTGAGAAAAAGCTAAAAGTCACCCGAAACAGAAAAATATACAAAAACTATATAACCAATTGCTTGACTTACCAACTCAGGAAAAATCATGAATGATGAAATGAATAATAATGACATGCTTATCAAGCTAATTGATTGGTTGGAAAAGAAGAATTTCCAAAATGCACTCAATGTCAATTTTGAAGAACTAGATGCAGAACTTTATTTGACAGAAGGATTTTCTAAACAAAACATAGATGCTGCTGCTAAAGCAGCTAATTTAGAAGTATCTATAAAAGGTAACGCCTCAGTTCGTTTACTTAAAAACGCTGTCGAAGAACTATAAATATCATTAGGATTTATTAAAAATGGAAACACCCAACATTAGACAAACTGAATTCGAAGGAACTAACGTTCGCCATTTTCTTGCTCATAGAGGCTCTGTAGTAATTAAGGAGTTTCGAGAGGTAGGAAAGCTTAAAGGACAATACAGTGATGCAATTATAGTATCCACACTCATTTTATCTATAGTGAAAGGGACCAATCGAAAAACATCCTACGGTGTCAAACTGGAGCGAACAGGTACAGAAAGTTACGCTGATACATCTGTATTGCTTGACTTTGATGAATTGCATGAGCTTATGGAAGCATTTGATTTTATTGACTCACTTGCTGCTAATCTAAAATCACAAAAATGTGATTACACCGAGGTAGCTTACTCTACTAAAGACAACGCCCAATTAGGTTTTTATCAAGACAAAAATCAGCAGCAACAAGCCTTTGTTAAAATCAGTCCAGTTGGCGAGTTAACCTTCCTTGATTTAGCTCATCTTGTGAAATTTAAAGAGCTTTTGCTAGATGCACAAAAGCACTTAATAACTCGTGGCGCAGAGAATGAATAATTTGGTTAAAAAAATACGGGCGGCATATTTTACATTGTGCATTCAAAAACAAAGCAACACTCAAGTGAGACTGCGCAAAAAGCGCACAACTCCCTTAGCTTTGCGTTATGGTCAATAAGGAAAACTGATGGAATTAAGAAATTTTATTAAAGAAGCCTTGAAAGATATTCTTGGAGGAATAGAAGATGCTCAAAGTGAAATCAATTCAGGCGAAATCGTACCTAATGTTACGGATACCTTTCAATCAGTAGAAGCTGGGATAAGCAATATTCAAACTATTAATTTTGAGGTAACTGTAACTACAGATGAAAAAAAAGGCAGCGAAGCAAAACTTAATGTAGTTGCTGCTTTTGTTGGCGGCGGGGTATCTGGTCAAAGTAGTAATTCAAATGCTTATGCCGGTAAACTCTCGTTTAAGATACCAGTATCTCTACCTAAGAAGAAAAAAGCCGATTAGCCATAACATGATGCTCAACCGGAGCGCCGTTAAAATGCAGCTTGATTTTTCAGCTTCCTGGATATCGGCCAGTTAACTCTCCGTTCCAAAGAACCGATATTGATTTTTAAATAAAAATGAGGTTAACAACCTCGCATAATGGGGTTTATGCAAAAAAGGCCGTGGGGGCTGAAATTATCCCCACGGCCTTTTCTACATAATCCCCATGACATTATGCGAAGTTGTTATGTTAGCGCAATTTAGTAATGTCCTGTTTTAGCAAAATAGAAATGTCCTATCTAGAGTAATTTAACGACTGGTTAATTTACTCTGTGGGCTTATGTTATGCAGGAATTTATTACTATGAACCGCCCAGAATTACATCGTGTCGAAGTTATCCAAAAATTATCAGATAAACGTCTGACTGAGTGTGAAGCTGCGGAACAATGCCATTTAAGCGTCAGGCAAATTCGGCGCTTAAGGGGTAGCCATAGTACGCTAAGACTTTTCAGTGGTCCGCAGCGGCCTGAATTGCCCGTCTTCAATCTTTCGGCTCTGCCGCCAAATGTAATCGCCAGTCAGATTGATGTGCTCCCAACCCAACGGCGACAAGTATTGCAATAGTGCATCATCAATGGGCTTGTCCAATTCCCGTAGTTTTTCGACAGCCCTTTCCAGATAGACCGTGTTCCATAACACAATGGCCGCCGTTACCAAATTGAGGCCACTGGCACGATAACGCTGTTGTTCGAAACTGCGGTCGCGAATTTCGCCCAGGCGATTAAAGAATACCGCTCTGGCTAAGGCGTTACGGGCCTCGCCCTTATTCAGTCCCGCATGGACACGTCGGCGCAGTTCTACGTTTTGCAACCAATCCAGAATGAACAAGGTGCGTTCGATACGGCCTAGTTCGCGCAAGGCCACGGCTAATCCATTCTGCCGTGGGTAACTGCCCAGTTTCCGCAGCATCAACGACGCAGTGACAGTGCCTTGTTTGATCGATGTCGCAAGCCGTAGTATCTCGTCCCAGTGCGTTTGGATACTTTTGATATTCAAGTTGCCGCCGATCAGGCTCTGCAATGCCTGGTAGTCTTGGCCGTTCTTCGGCACATACAGCTTGGTATCCTTCAAATCGCGAATGCGAGGCGCAAAGCGAAAGCCCAGCAAATGCATGAGCGCAAAAACATGATCGGTAAAGCCAGCGGTACCGGTGTAATGTTCTTCGATCCGTAAATCTGATTCGTGATACAGCAAGCCATCAAGCACATAGGTCGAGTCGCGGATACCGACATTCACGACCTTGGTGTGAAATGGGGCATATTGGTCGGAAATATGGGTATAAAACAATCGGCCCGGCTCGCTGCCATATTTCGGATTGACATGGCCAGAGCTCTCGGCCTTGCCGCCTGCTCGAAAACGCTGGCCGTCGGAAGATGAAGTCGAGCCATCGCCCCAGTTTTCGGCAAATGCATGGTTGAATTGGGCATTCACCAATTCAGCTAATCCTGAGGAATAGGTTTCATCCCGGATATGCCAAGCTTGCAGCTATGACAGTTTGGCGTAAGTCGTGCCGGGGCAAGACTCGGCCATTTTTGTGAACCCTAGATTAATAGCGTCGGCCAGGATTGCCGATAGCAACAAAGTGCGGTCTTTAGCCGGCTCGCCATCCTTTAAATGCACAAAATGCCGGCTGAAGCCGGTCCAGTCATCCACGTCCATCAGTAATTCGGTGATCTTGATGCGGGGCAGAAACATGCCTGCGTGGTTGATCAATTGTTGTGCGGCGTCAGGGACAATGGCATCCAATGGGGTGATTTTCAGCCCGGAATCGGTGATGATGGCATCCGGAAGTGCATTGGCCAATGCCAAGCGATTGACCGTACTCAGTTGTCGTTCAAGTTGCTGCAACCGGTCATGTAAATATTGGTCACAATCCGGATTAATGGCAACCGGCAATGCCTTTGCGTGTTTGAGTGCCAGAAATTTCTCAGGAGGCAACAGGTATTCGTCGAAGTCGCGAAATTGCCGGGAACCCTGTACCCAGATATCGCCGGAACGGAGTGCGTTTTTCAGTTCGGTGAGCGCACAGATCTCATAGAAGCGGCGGTCGAGCCCTTGGTCGACATGTACCAGAGACTTCCAGCGCGGTTTGATGAAAGCTGTCGGCGCATCAATCGGCACTTTACGCGTACCGGAACTGTTCATAGTGCGAATCACCGCAATGGCTTCCAGCACATCCTGCGCCGCCGGTGCCGCTCGTAATGTCAGCACGTCCAGGAAATCCGGCGTATAGCGACGGAGAGTGCTGTATTGCTCTGCAATCAAGTATAAGTGATCGAACGCGGCGGGCTTGGCCAGTTGATCGGCTTCGATGATGCTTTGCTGGAAGTCGTCCCAGGAAATTACGGATTCGATTGCGGCGTAAGGATCGCTATCCGATTGCTTGGCATCCAACAAGGCGTGGCCGATTTTTGAAAGTAATCGTATCTTGTTGTTGATCGCCTTGCCCTGTTGTTGGAACTGATGTTGATGCTTGTGCTTGGCTGCACTGAATAACTTCAATAGGATACGGTCGTGTAGATCGATAATTTCGTCGATAATGGTAGCCGTGCTTTCCAAGGATACAGCCACGAGCGTGGCGTATCGACGCTCGCTTTCAAACTTGCCGAGGTCCTGTGGCGTCATTTGCCCACCTTCGCGCGCGATTTTTAATAGCCGGTTTTGGTGAATGTGCCGACCAATGCCATCCGGCAATGCAATTGCCTGAAAGGTTTTAAGACGCTCAATATGTTCCAGCATGTAGCGGGAATTTGGTTTCAAAGGAGACTGCCGTAGCCAAATAAGCCAAGTCATATTGGTATCCGGCTTGATCTTCAACAACTCGTCGAGCCTTTGTCGATGCGGCGTCGTGAGGGGTTGAGTCAGCGCTCGGTGAATACTAGGAGTAGAGCGTGTGATGGCCTCGGCACAGGCCCGCTCGATCACGGTAAGTGTCGGAAGAATTATCTTGCGTTGGCGAAGCGCTTCCAAGGCATAGGTCGCTAATACCACACCCTTATCGGTTTGCATGGCGAGATCGGTCAGCGTTTTCACTACAAACCGGAAATCGGATAAACCGAAGGCCGATAATCCAAGGTAGCTGCGCAGTTCCTGAAAATGTTCACGCCGCGTTTCGTCGCGCTCGCCATATTTTTGCCAAGCGCAATGATCGGACTTGATTTGACTGGAAATCCATTGGATCACCGATTCTGCTACCGTTGAATGAGCGCCCAACGCATAACCAGGATAACGTAGCAGGCAGAGTTGCACCGCGAAGCCGAGTCGATTGGCATCACCCCGGCGCTGCCGAATTAGCGCTAGGTCGGACTCATTGAAAGTGTAATGGTGGATCAAGTCGTCTTGACAGTCAGGCAAGGCCAGTAAACTGGCCAGCTCCGTAGCAGACAATACAGAGCGCCTGGACATAATTACTCAGTAATTTTTAAATATTGGTATAGGGTTTCGCGGCTAATGCCATACTCGCGGGCCAACTTTGCTTTTTGCTCGCCGGCACTGGCTCGACTTTGTAACTCTTCTACCTGCTCAGTCGATAGTGCTTTCTTGCGCCCTCGGTAAGCGCCGCGCTGTTTGGCCAGCGCAATGCCTTCGCGCTGCCGTTCGCGGATCAGCGCCCGTTCGAACTCGGCAAACGCACCCATGACCGACAGCAATAAATTGGCCATCGGCGAATCTTCGCCGGTGAACGTCAAGCATTCCTTGACGAACTCGATGCGCACACCGCGCTTGGTTAACTGCTGAACCAAGCGCCGCAAGTCATCCAGATTCCTGGCTAAGCGGTCCATGCTATGCACGACGACCGTATCGCCCTCTCGGACAAAAGTAAGCAGTTCTTCCAAGGCTGGACGTTCGGTATCCTTTCCGGAAGCTTTATCGGTGAAAACCTTACTGACTTCGACCTGTTCCAATTGGCGTTCAGGATTTTGGTCGAACGAGCTGACTCTGATGTAACCGATACGATGCCCTTGCAACTAATTGCCCTCAAAAAACCAAAAGTGTCAGGATGAAATCTATAGCCTTTGGCGGCATGTGTCAATTTTTGCAAAAATATACTCTATCCTGACGTCAAAACAGCACATAACCTGACATCAGGTTAGGGTATAGCTTAAACTGACATTTTCTTGACTGATTCATTAATAATCATTATGATTAATAATAGATCAAATTGCATCAGTAATAATCGTGATCAATGGGTGGCGTTTTCAACGCGACAAGATGCTCGTAGTTCGAATAGGTCATTAGTTATGGACGAGCTCCCCTTATGGAAAAATCACATATTTTGCGGATTTAATTTTCCGCCTTAGCAAAATTAAATTCCGACAGAGGAGATTAAACATGGCACAGACTGGAACTAAAGTACTTACAGCACATGTACCACTTTCGTTAGCTGAGAAAGTGGATCTGATGGCTGATCGACTTGATCGCTCGCGCGGTTGGATAATGAAACAGGCGCTGTCAGCTTGGGTAGACCAGGAAGAAGAACGCGAGCGACTGACCCGCGAAGCCCTTGCTGACGTGGACGCCGGTCGTATCATTGGACACCAGGCCGTTCAAGCATGGGCCGATAGCCTGAGTACCGACGAGCCGCTGCCGAACCCGCGCTGATGGAGCTTAATTGGACCAGAAAGGCGTTTTCCGACTTGGAGCGTCTTTATGAATTTCTGGCACCGGCAAACAAACAGGCCGCCGCACGAGCAGTCCAAACGCTGGTAAAGGCTCCGGCTATACTGCTGACCAATCCGCGCATCGGCGAACAACTCTTTGAATTTGAACCGCGCGAGGTTAGACGGTTAATCGTCGGGCAATACGAAATGCGCTATGAGATTCAGAATTCAACCATTTATGTGTTGCGATTATGGCACACCCGAGAGGACCGTTGAAATTCGTAGCTGAGTAAACGCACCAAAGGCTTAGCGTACTATTTTTTCCGACTTCTGTGGCTACCCCCTTAAAAAAGCGGTACCTGGCGCTTGGTGCCCAAGGCCTCATTAGCAAAAAGCGTGGCAAAGCTGGCAATCATCGCTATCCAGAGTCATTTAAGGCGCTGGCTTTAGCTTATGTCCGAGAATATTATCTCGACTTTCGTCCGACCTTTGCAGGAGAAAAACTAAGCGAAAACCATGATCTTCATATATCCCATGAAACCTTGCGTCAATGGATGATGGAGGCCGAGATATGGCAATCCAAATCTCAACGGTTAAAACGTGCTTATCAGCCACGGAACCGACGTGAATGCTTGGGTGAACTGATCCAGATTGATGGCTCGCCGCATGACTGGTTTGAAGGCCGTAGCCCCAAATGTACGCTGCTAGTGTATATCGATGATGCCACGGGACAACTTATGGAGTGCCAATTTGTAGTTTCAGAGTCCACCTTTACTTATTTTGATTCCACGCGTCGGTACATAGAGAAGCATGGTAAGCCTGTGGCATTTTATAGTGACAAGCACAGTGTGTTCCGGACTAACAAAACGGGTGAATTAGGTGGTGACGGCGTGACGCAATTTGGCCGGGCCTTAACAGATTTAAATATTGATATAATCTGTGCGAATTCTCCTCAAGCCAAGGGTCGTGTCGAACGCGTGAATCAAACCCTACAAGATCGGTTAATTAAAGAAATGCGTTTGCGGGACATTGCTGATGCCGAGCAGGGTAATCGCTATTTACCTGAATTTATGGCTAAATTTAACGGCCAATTCGGCAAAGAAGCCATTAATCCCAAAAACGTCCACCGCGAATTATTACCGCAGGAAGATTTAAATGAAATTTTTTCCTGGCAGGAGGAACGCACCTTATCTAAAAACTTGACACTGCAATATGACAAAATCCTATATTTAATCGAAGATTCCATTGATAACCGCAGCATAGCCCGCAATAAAGTGACGGTCTTTGATTACTTCGATGGCAGCATAAAAATCAAATGGCAACAGCGGGAACTACCCTACCGTATTTTTGATAAGATTCAAAAGGTAGATCAGGGGGAGATTGTCAGTAATAAGCGACTAGGTGCAGTACTCAATTACATCAAAGAGAAACAAGAGCTTAACGATGAAGCCCGGAGTGCCAGCGTACCTTCAAGACAACACTTAGGTAAATCAAGTACCACTAGAATCAGGAACACCGCCAAAGCCAGGTCAGAGAAATGAAAAACGGCATATCAATTGGAAATTGGAACCCTTAAGTCCCCTCACCTATTTCACCGTCAGCAAGCTGATCTCACGATCCAAATAGGACATTTCTATTTTGCTGATGATAGGACATTTTTAAACTGCTTTGACAGTTTATTATAAATAACTAGCTGGAATGCTAAATCAAAAATGAGTATTTTAAAAATCCCATCTATGGTACAAAGTTGAGAAACAATCCAGTTTTTTGGCAGTAAAGCTAATCAATAAAAAATTGAATCTTAGTGAAGTAAACTTTATTGAACCATACTACGGAAATATCAAATTGGCCTCTTAAGGAATATGTATCGTGAAATATTCAAAACTTATATTACCTCTCTGCATTCTTCTTACAGGATGTGCTGCTGGAAACAACTTCAAGCCTACTACCGCCGAGGGGGCCAATTGCAAGGCGCAATGTGCAAGAGACATGTCCACATGCCAAGGGTCGTCTTACACTTGTGATAGGGCAGCATCTACTTGTATGTCAGCATGTAAAGAATTGGACCTCATTAGAGGCAAGAACAATAAATAATTAAAGAAACATGGACATAGAAACATTAATTAACCTTATCACAACACTCGCTGCAACATTTATTGGTGCGTATCTCGCATTCAAATTTGAGAAGAAAAATCGGGATGATGATGAGAAGCAAAAACAAGTGGGTGCTGCAAACCGAGCGCTTTACACTCTGTTCAATTTTTGGAACATCCTCGAGCAATTCCGGAAAGACATAATAGAGCCACAACGTGGTAGGCCCGATGCATGGTTAAGTATGGCCGCCACTCCTGTAACATCAAGTTATGGGCTTACTGCATTTGAAGCTGGTGAGCTCTCGTTTCTTCTACAAATTAAAGATTCGATGATGGTTTTTGCCGAATTGTTACTTGAAGAGCAGCGATTCAAACAGGTCATAAATATGATTGAATTACGGTCATCTATTATTCTCGACATTGTACATCCAAGCTTCGCAGCCGAAGATATTAAGATCGGCACAATGTTAGAAGAGCCCGTTATAGAAAAAATCGTTGGTATTGACAATGTACACAAGCTAAAAGTACTTGAAAAAGATATCGTTACAAGTATCGACACTAATTTAAAGTCAATCATTGTCGCGCATGATCAACTAAGGGCAGCAATGAAGAGTCTCTATCCTAAGCAAACATTCATAAATATTGAATTTGGAATCGTTCAAACACCAGCATCATAGCTTGTTGAGAAATTGCAAAAACAACCTCGCATAATGGGGTTTATGCAAAAAAGCCACGGTGTGCTTCATTTTACACCGTGGCTTTTCTACATAAGCCCTATGACATTATCAACATAAAAAATAATATATTGAAGTGGTTAGCGGTTCCGTGGGTGATTAAGCATTTTTATGTGGAGTTAAACTTTTGGGTTTTCTTGCTAACCCCAAAATGCCAACCAAGCCAGCCATAAATGACCACAATGCTGGTGGCAGTGGAACGGTATTTACCTTTACGTTGTCAATACGGGATTCAATATTGCCGTTAGCGAGGTTTGAGGTTTCCATATCGATACCCACAGCGGAAACACTTAAGATGACATCGGAGAATGACGCCGCCCCGGCATAGCGTACCCACTCTGATGGATTGCTGAAAGAAACGGATTTGGCATGCCACGTATCAACAGGTCCAAGCGTGTTATTGCTTACATATATGGTTCCATCCGTTCCATAAATGAAAACTTTAGTTGACTCATTGGTTTGCGTACCGTAGTTAGGCACAAATTCATCCCATGCCAACCCTTGATATATGGAAAGGTTGCCAGCTAATGTACTTGGCGCTTTTGCAACTAAGCTGCCCCCTCTTCCAACATTATCGACCGCAGACATCGATCCGCCTGAGTTACCAAAACCGTTGTCTACTCCAAGCACCCCGCCAAATGGAAGTACAGTAGTCCAACCCTGTAGCGTACCGTCGTTCCAGTCCCATGATTGCGGTGCTGCGACCACTGAAGAAGCCAAAGCGGACTGAGAAAGAGTCGGCAGGGAGACAAATGAAACAAGAAGTAGTGAAGATTTTAAGATATTGCGTATCAATATAGTCATAATAATTTATCCATAATTAATAATAGAATTCAATCGGCTAATTTTATATTCCATAATGATCATAATGTCAATTGCACTGATTAAATAATGTTAGAGTGATAATTAGACTAACAACTTTTAGTTCTTTGGTGCTTATCAACATCATGCGAGTGGGTTTTTTAAAAATTCCATTTATGGTACAAAAGGACATTACTGCCCTGCCCTTTGGTGCTCCAAATTGGGAACTTTAAAAACAAAGGTTTGCTTGCCATTGGATGAATTTGCATATTAACCAGAATAATAAGTACAAATTAAACCGCACAGACTAATGGACAAATTTCTTGATAGGAGAAATGGTATTCTCGCCATTTTTTTTGAATGACACAATTTCAGCCTGCCTTAACAATCATTGCAAAATACCTTTTCATCAATAGCGCTCTAATTATGCTTGCCGGATGCACAACCATGGTGGCTACTACCTCGATTGACCCGTACCTTAGCAACAAGGGAAAAAGAGAGAAACTAGAAAATCTTGCGGCGCGATATTGCCTGGAAAAACAATCCGTCCCTGGTCGCAATCAATCCATAGCCATGCCTGATTATCTATTTACTACCGATGGTTGTTCTCGATGGCTTGATCAGTCCTGGGTTTCTTGTTGTGTGGTACACGATATTATGTATTGGTGTGGCGGGAGCGATGAAGAGCGCAAGCAGGCCGATCAAATTATTATGCAGTGTGTCAATCAAAAAGTATCATTAGTCGGTGTGATTATGTATCCAGGTATTAAAGTGGGCGGCTCGCCCTGGTTACCTACCCCTTGGCGCTGGGGTTATGGATGGAAAGAATGGCCAAGGGGATACCAAGAAACAAATTTTCATCAGGATATTAAAAGCATCTTGAAAAAGCTGCACGTTTCTGAAACTATCGAAGAACAGCTTAAGTAAAAAAACATTGCCCGCTCACTTACAACGTGTAGCTATTGCTTCAACTTTCCATTCCTTTACTAAAAGATCACAAACTTTTTGATAGGTAAATTTATCGTTTTCACACTCGTTACCTGGAATTTTGCATTCTTTATCTTTTTTAACCAATATATTGGCCGCCTTGAATATATAATCCTGAACCGTTTCCGGCTCGTCGCCTTCTGTACTTTCTTCCAGCCTGTATCGTGTTGGAATGGAGTTGACTACTTTACGGACCCGATCTAAAAATTGTAATTTATTGACTTCACGTCTGGCATAGGTCCATTCAAACTGAAGGTCATATAAGCGTTGAAAACTCAAATGCCATACGCTGCATGCTTGAGGCTTTTCGAAGTTATTATTTTTTGAATTGGACAAGGAAAAATTGATTTGTGAATTTTCATTATAGGCTTTAAAGCCTATATCCTGGATATTGTAGTTTATGGCTTTCTCTAAAATTAATGACCGATTCCTTGCTAACATGACATCTGTTGAAGACAAAACTGTGCCCGCATCAAACAGGTAATCAGCTGCATTTCTGGTATCAGCCTGCTGAAGACGATTTGCTGATACAGCGTAGGGATAGGCATCAATGACTAATAACAGGCAATGCTTAGGTTTTTTATCTCGAAGAATATCTACGATGGAGGTAATACCTAAATTATCGTTAGGCCCGCCATCAATAAGATGTTCGTAATATTGAGTTTCGTTGTCAGCGCCTATCAACTGCGTATTCTTTATAGAGTAGTCTTTTACCGTAACCGGATGAAACACCCCCGGAAATGCACTGGAGGCCATAACCGCATTCGCCAAAGGAAAAGTATCAAGTCTGGAATTTAGTCTATTCGCAAAATGTTCCTTTGTGAAAACAAAAGGTTGCCCGTTGGTATAGCTGGTGGCATTAATGATAATATGCGGAAACTGTTTGATTAATTCTCTATATTGTTTATCGTCGTAGAGCTCATCATTAAGCTTTTCTATCATGATGTCGCTGCGTGTGAAATTAGTAAACCAATAACGCAGAACATTCCACGGGTTAAACCAGCTCTGGATCCAGCCGGATTGTAAATCGGTAATAAACGCTTTACGGACACCCTCTTCATTCCAAGGATGTTTGAGATCTCTGTTATCGCCATAAAGTCCATAATAAGCCGCCGTCAATGAGCTGCCCGATACGGAAGATATCACGTCAGCATATTGAAGGATGCCCAGTTTTTCCAGCTCCAGCAACACTGCCGCTGAAAAGTTGGATGCTCGACTGCCCCCACCTGACATTGCGATAGCTATAAAAACATCATTCTTGTCTTGATACTTATTGCCGTTATCATCATTGGCTTGCTGTGTTTGTAACGGCTCGTTCCGCATGGTATCCATCGTGATAATTGAACAACCATTCAAGCAAAGCCCCAGTATCAACAATAAATAGGTAATAGTTTTATTAATTGAATTATCGAATTGGTATGACATCTCAACATTCTCCAACTACTTAACAAAAATCCAAGGTAAGTACTAAACCTACCGGCTCTTGATTGACTCAATAATATCAACCACATAACCATAATCCTTTGCACCTTCTTCTTAAATCGATTTTTCCTCCGTTTATTGTAAATTTAGAACAATGATAAAATTTTGAAGATTAGAAGGACAACACTTTGATGCAATTTAAAGGTTATTAAGCAAAGATCAGCGTTGCGTAAAAGTCGTTTTTATGTCATTCCGACACAGATTATTGATGAGTAAAAAATTGCTGCCAATCTATGTTCGGTGGACAGGGTTTATGCAGCTTTAGTCTTGTAAAGGCGGTACTCGACTCAGTACGGCGACAAGTTCAGACTGTCTACGGGTGTCTGTTTTCCTGAACAGACTAATCAACTGGGTGCGCACGGTATTTTGCGATACACCTGCCTGTTGAGCGTAGTTTTCCGGTGAATCGCCAGCTAATAAAGCTGAAGCCACTCGTAACTCGGCGGGTGTCAGATTGTAAAGTTTACCCAATAACTTTAACGTTGACAGGGTGTTATCTGCTTCAATCACCAGAACCAGCGCCAATGGCGTTTGCCAGTCTTTTCCAAAGGGTGACGCGGCGGGTAATGGGGTTATAAATACTTGCCGAGGTTGCTCGCCATTTAACAACATGGCCCCACCGACCGCAGGATTGCCAGTGGCAGCGAGGATTAACGCGGCCAGTCTGCTCTTGTCAATCGGATCACCTGCACACAATTTGCCTGTAATGCAGGCTAAGTCGCTAATTTTAGAATTTAACAAGCGTTCGGCCCCGATATTCAAATGCAAGATACTGCCTTTATCGTCTACGATCAAAATTGCGAATGCCAAGGCATCAATCGCCATTGCGCCTAGTTCGATTTTGTTATGTAAGTGCCGGGTATGTTGTTGCAGACGCAAGGCTCTTTGCAAATGACCGCTGAAACGCTGGGCGGCTTGTTGTTCGGTGGCATCAAACTGTTGTTGGCCAACTGCTCGTATAATACTAAGAATTGTATATTGATCAGTGCTTTCATCGATTCGCCCCGTCATTGAATAACGCGCGCCATAAGACATGAAAAAATCCTGATAAAACTCATTGTGCTTTACGAAGTGAGGGTTATTTACTTCAATACAGCGTCGCCATTCATCAACAGCCCCCTGACAAAAATACTTGATTCTTGGGTCAATAGAACCAAAGTAATCAATGTAATCCGTATTGCTTTTATCCGGATAAGCAATGCCTGCCAATATTGCAGAGATCACGGTATCCGTTTTTTTGCTCATGGTTAGCAAGTGTCCATCAACGCCACCAGCATATTGTCCACAAAGCCCTATTGCTACCTTCCAAAGACTGGGATCCAGCGCAGTCTCATAAAGAACACCAATCAGATGATCCAGTTGCTTGTCGTCCGCCATAACATATCAACCATTGTCATCAATAGATTGGTCGTTAGTCTACACGATTATCCTGTAAACGGAAGCTTACAAAAATATCAAAATTATTTACGTAATATCATCCATATGGATGATGACAGCGCTTTAACAAAGCTGTTTAAATCAGCCGAAACTATTTAATCGTCAAACGCACAGCATAAGTGCTGTTACGTTTAAATGGCCTTGACGGAAGACGGAAGTTGGCAAGTTACCAAGCAACTTCAAAACTCGTGTCATGCTTATCTAAGCGTGCATGAATCAAGGACGAAAAAGCCAAACTTATTGTGAGATAAGGACGGAAAGCTACGGAACCCTTACACAGGTAAGCCGGGTTGCATTCATTTAATGATAGCTTTTTGTAAGCGAGTCTCATGAAACATCAAAAAAAATCATTAATGCTAGCTTTGCTGCCTGTGCAGCAGTAAGCCTAATACATGGACAGTGCGATCCTGTGATGTATTCGCAGTCTCAGTTTCTAGAGCGTATCGGTCATAAATCATTAAGCAACTTAAAAAATATTTCTTGCCAGCGTGCAGCTTTGGCTTGGTTTCGAAAAGACAAGTGGTTGGAGACCGTTTGTTCAAATGTTAAAAATTCTAATAATTTAAAGGGGAACTTATTATGTCAAACGAAATTGAACCGGATGATACCAAAAGTGGCGCTGTTGTTACTGCGTTAGCCATACCAATGATTGGTAACCTCAATAACTACAATGATATTGATTTTTACAAGATTACCACCACAACGGGTGGGCTTCTAAACATTCAGTTCGACAGGTCAAGTGCGCCAACGGACGGTTATTACGTTTATGTCTACGATACCAATGATATTTTACAAGGCAATGCTGCTTTTCAAGCTGATGGTAATCTCAAACTTTCAGTTTCCAGTGCCGGCGATTACTATCTCAAAGTTACTTCTACAAATTTGAATCAAAATACCAACTGGTCTTCCGATCCTTATACGCTAATACCGACATTGGAATATACGGCTGGTAACGCTTATGACGGGGAAAGTTTGGATACATTGAGTTCGGCTGTCATTGGTACTTTGGGAAGCCCCATAATCGGCAACCTCAGGAATTATAATGACATTGATTATTACAAAATTACCACTTCTACAGCTGGCGTACTTAATATCCAGTTTGACCGCTCGGATGCCAAAACCGATGGCTATCTTTTTTATATCTTCGATACCAACGGCATATTACAAGGTTCTGCAACCTTTCAAGCCGATGGCACTATCAAGGTTCCTGTTTCCAGTGCTGGAAATTACTATCTCAAAGTCACTTCTACATATTTAAATCAAAACACCAACTGGTCTTCCGATCCTTATACGCTGATACCGACATTGGAATATACGGCTGGTAATGCTTATGACGGAGAAAGTTTGGATACATTGAGTTCGGCCGTCACTGGTTCTTTGGGAAGCCCTATTATCGGCAACCTCAGGAATTATAATGATATAGATTATTACAAAGTAACCACATCTACAGCTGGCGTACTCAATATCCAGTTTGACCGCTCAGATGCCAAAACCGATGGCTATATCTTTTATATCTTCGATACCAACGGCATATTTCAAGGTTCTACTACCTTTCAAGCCGATGGCACGGTCAATATACCTGTTTCTAGTGCTGGTAATTACTATTTCAAAGTCACTTCTACATATTTGAATCAAAATACCAACTGGTCTTCGGATCTCTACGCGTTTACACCGACTCTTCAGCATACAGATGGCACGATCTACGACGGAGAAAGCACCGATACATTTGTTGCGGCAACTGATGCGATATTGGGCAATCCCATTGTAGGCGCCTTAGCATCAAATGGTGACAACGATTATTACAAAGTCATCACAACCACTTCTGGCGTGCTTAATATAGTTTTTGACAGATCGGATGCTAAAACAGATGGCTATAACGTATTGGTTTACGACAGCAACCACAAGCAGATTGGATCTAGCAGTGTGCAAACCGATGGGGCGGTTAACGTACCGGTTCCCAATATTGGCACCTATTTTATTAAAGTTCAGCCCAGTAACTCAAACAGTTGGAGTTCTGATCTATACACCCTAACCGCCACAGTTGTACCCTTAAACCAAGCTCCAACGCTAGCCAATGCCATCCCCGACCAAATCGCTAGTGAAGACATTGCAATTGCGTATCAAATCCCCGTCAATACCTTTGCCGATGCGGATGCTGGGGATGTTTTAACGTACACGGCTACGCTAAGCAATGGCGCGGCGTTACCCGCTTGGTTAAGCTTTTCTGCTGCCACACGCACTTTCACTGGCATACCAAATGTGGCAACTGTTGGGGCGTTGAACATTAAAGTGACGGCAACTGACAAATTTAATGCCAGTGTGACGGATACTTTTGCTTTTAACATTGCACATACCAACCATGCGCCGTTTAGCATAGGCACTTCGGTAACTACGTTGGAAGATGCCATCTATACGTTTACACGGAATGATTTTGGTTTTTCCGACACCGATAGCGGTGATCAATTAAAAGCAGTTGCTCTGGTTAATTTGCCCGCAATTGGCAGTTTGACGTTGAATGGTTCAGCAGTCAACGCCGGACAATCAATTAGCATCACAGACATTACCGCCGGTTTGTTTAAGTTTTTACCTGCTGCAAATGGCAATGGTGCAGGTTATACCGGTTTTGATTTTAATGTGACCGATGGCGGCTTACTATCGGTAACGGCAGCGCATGTTAATGTTAACGTAACACCGGTTTATGACCCGATAATGGGGACGGTGCGCAACGATCCGTCATTAAAAGGCACTGATGCTGATAATGACTTTATCTATGGCTTGGCTGGAAAAGATGTATTGAGCGCCCTGGGCGGCAACGATTATTTGGATGGTGGATCAGGGATTGACAGAATGCTGGGTGGTGTCGGTAACGATATCTACATAGTTGATAATGTTAAAGATGTGGTGTCTGAATTGGCCAATGCGGGTGTTGACGAAATTCGATCTGCCGTAAATTTTACGCTACCTAAAAACATCGAAAACCTGCTGTTAATTGACGGCAGTGCCGCTAAAATTGCAACGGGTAACACTCAGGCTAACACCATTACCGGTAACCAGAATGCCAATAAACTGGATGGCGCGGCTGGTAATGATCTTATTTTTGGGGGAACTGGCAACGATACTTTATTAGGCGGCTTAGGTAATGATTTGCTCTTTGGTGAAGCAGGCAACGACATTTTGGATGGCGGCAAGGGCAATGATACCTTTTGGTTTTCGGGCGGTGCAGGTCAAGATGTAATCAAGAATTTTGGTGATAAAGCGGGCAATCAAGATGTCATTGATTTGTCTGATTTCGTTAACATCCGCTTTGAAAATCTTAACATAACCGCAAGCGGGAGAAACACCATCATAACGATTGATACTATCGCCCCCAGCGATTTTCAGATTACTTTAACAGGTGTAAAAGTTGCTACCATAGGCGCAGAAGATTTTGCTTTTTAAATATTGCGCATATCACTGAATTAACGTGGGCGGTGTTGAAGTTATTGCCGATAATTCAATACATGGCTAGCTGAAGTTCATTAAAAAAACATCCAACGCAGTTTATCTACCCCTCGTTCGCTCTGAGCTTGTCGAAGGGTTGAACGAGGTTTGTGTGACTCGCCTAATAGGTGAGAGTAATGAAAATCTATGGTGCAAAAGTTTGTTACTGTTCAAGGCCGTAAGATCTGCAAAACATGGGATGCTGCCGATGTAAAGAGGCGCATCATCAGAATGGCATTAATTTGAAAAGGCATTCGCTGCTTTACATAACGAAAAGCCCTGCGTAACGCTGCGATTTTTTCAACCTTTAAATGATTGTTTTGGCGCTCGGCAAGGTTTACTGTAAAAAACCAAGTGGCATCGGGTATGTAAATTCGGCGGTAATCAATCCTGTGTTAACCCTTGAGCTCTAGTTCGATGCGCCTCGCACCTCGGCAGCATCCCATGTCATGTAGCCCAATGGAAAGCAGCGGAATGCGGGACACATCGTAGCCACGAAACCCTGGATTCCGCAGGCTTCATCGAGGCTATTTACTAAATTACTCAGCTTTAAGTTGAATGGGTTTATCAGGATCGAGCGTTGCAAAACACTTAGCATTTGGTGATGAGTGGACTAAAAAATAGTTGGTGTCATTTTTAGTTTGCTGATTATCGATAGTTATAACTACTTCGTTAATTTCTGTGGATAATGATGAGGATTTAATACGAGTAATTTTTGAAGGCGGAGTAACATGGATAATTGAGTGCCATTCATCATCTATCTCAATAGCTAGATCTTGATAACCTGCTAAAAGTAACCATCTTTTCTCAGACAACTCGTGTAATCCAAAACCTGCTGATAAATTATTTGGCAACATTGTTTCTTTGGAACCGGCTTTCAGCTCTACTAGAAATGATTTGTTGCCATCAGCACTACTTAGAATTACTCGCTTGCTTATTGGTGCTATATATACACTCCAGCCGCGATATTTAACTTCCTCATCCAAATAACCCTCCAACAACGGTGTCGCCTTAACGCCATCGTAAAAAAAAGCTTTGTTGTAAGCTTCCAACGGATCGCCCTGAACGCTTCTGCCCCTAAATAGCACACCGTTGAGCTGCGGAAGCTCTTTGTCCAATACGGTGTCGTACAAGGCCTTCGGTAATGGCCTGGGTTGTCCGTTGACCCATTCGGTGGCCACCGGATCGGCCGTCCCGAAAAGCGTGGTGCGATGGCCGGTGATGAACAAGCGATTCAAAACTCGGCTAAATTGGCCATGGGAACGGAAATCTGGTGTAAAGAAAAACCTTACAATTTTGGAATAGGGCTTGGGAGTTAAATCAATAGCTTCCAGAGCACCGAATCGAATAGGCGATTGTTTTAAATCCAGCCGCACCAGATAGTCCATTTTGCTGCCATTAATCCACAACAAATCCTCAGTCACGAGTTGTAAATGTTCAATGCTGCCGCCGTCTCTTTGCCGGGCAAAGACCTCGCCCAGTTGATGATTGTCGGCGTCGAAGAGCGTGACGTCACTCCTATAGCTCCGAAGTCGGTAGATGTTGTTTTTAAAGGTAAATTGAATTTCAATTTGTTCCGGTCGCTGCCGTGGTTGATTAGAAGGGTGTACTTCTACTGGCTGTGGCTTTTGGCCTTGTTTGCTGATACAATAACCGGCTAAGGGATTGGCATAACTAGGAATCGACACGAGGTAAAGCCACAAGGCCGCAAGGCGCAATAACCATCGGGCATTGCGCCGTATTGCTACTAATACTGCATTATTCAAATTCATACAAATCTCCTTCAAACTCAGCTTAATCAAGGCAATAAACGTACAATGGGAAACAAGTGTGTAATAGGTTTACGCCATATCACACAATACTCTTAGCGCCGGTTTGTTGCGATGCTCTATTTAGGATAGCGTTTACCCCTGCAAAAAGGCTATGATTTGTCTTATTTATACGAAATATTAAACTGCCCTAAATTTACTTTTTGGGCATAACTTGCAAAAACACTACCCCAATCAAAGTTTTTTCTTTTGGAAATATCTCCTTTTTGCGTGTGTTTATTGGTTTTAATTTGTTTCAAACTACCCCACAAAGCGGTTTCTAATAGTTGTTTTCCATCTTCAAAAATCACAAAAACCATACTCAACTTCTTGTCTTGAAAGTGAAAAGAAACCTGACACGTCACACCTTCTATTTCTTTTTTATCGTAGCTCACGCTTTGAATCCCCAAATCTAAATTTTCAAAAGAATGAACAATCGTACCTTTCATTTTTAACATTTCCTCAAAAGTAGTTTTGGCAGTAATAAATTCCTGATTACCAAAATTAAATACACCCGTTTTGAGGTTGATAATATCTATTTCCATTTTTTAATAATTTTCAAGGCCGTAATTGTTGTTAGTACGTTATCATTCAAATTCATACAAATCTCCTTCAAACTCAGCTCATTCAGGGCAAAGGGAATACAAATTACGTTTGCAAGAAGATAGAAATGTTCAGTATCTTGTATACATTTTCGATCTGAACGCAAATAGAATTCAGACTGTCCACGAGATTCAAAATCTTGATAACGGCTGGATTAGCAAATCCTAACCAACTACAAACTAATTTAGTATCAAATATGGCATGGAAAAAATATTTACGGACAACATTCCTGGTACTCGCCGCCTTGGCAATCTTGATGGGTTTTGCTTTTCAACGATTTTCGATTTATCACTATAATGTCCGCGAAAATTATCTTTATGATATCTCAAAATCTGACGCAAAAGTTTTCTCATTACCCGTTAATGATGGCCTGATTAACTTGCCGCCGATTGGGCAAAATGTTGATACGGCAATATTAGCCATTAACGTAAAACCATCGTTTCTCAGTTATTTTTTGCAACCGTCAATTGAAGTCGGTAATGGTGATGATCACCTTAAACAAGTGATTGAGCATGGCGCATCGGGAATACGCTATGTTAATTTGAGCCATTTTTTGGTGCCTGATACACAGAAGCTTAATCTTGAGACTCATTTTGTAAATCTTGCCGACACGGCGACCCAATTGTACGTGTTCCCTAAACACGAAGTGAATAACGCCCGTATTTTGGTAATTTCACCCCACCCGGATGATGCTGAAATTGCTGCGTTCGGCTTATACAGCCATAGCCAAAGTTATATTGCCACCCTGACAGCGGGAGAAGCTGATAAGAATATCTACAATGAAATTTACCAAAATCCAATCGAAGGCCATTTAAAAAAAGCTGAATTACGGATCTGGGATAGCTTGGTTGTACCGTTGCTAGGTGGCGTGCCTTTGGAACGCACGGTAAACCTTGGGTATTTTGATGGAACTCTGAAAAAAATGTATTCTGACCCGAATCGGCCAGTGGAGTCCGAGCAAACCGGTGTTAAAGAGGTGCAATATTTCCGTCGGCAGAATGTATCAAAGCTATTAGATGGGCAGACGCCAGCGTTAGCAACCTGGACGTCACTAGTCTCTGATTTGGCGTATTTGTTGAATACAATCAAGCCAGACATTATTGTGGCGCCCTATCCGGCGTTAGATCATCATAGCGACCACAAATACGCCTCAATTGCATTATTCGCTGCCATCAAAAAGCTAAATAGGCAGGAAGGCTTATTATATTTGTACACTAACCACAGTATTTACAACGAGTATTATCCCTATGGTGAAACGGATGATCCGGTTTCCTTGCCCCCGAATTTTCAAACCGTTCCCCCTTTTAGCAGCATCTACTCTCATCTATTAAGAGCTGAAGAAAGACGAAACAAATTATTTGCGCTTGAAGCCATGCATGATTTAAGGCTGGATACCAAATGGCTGACCCCTAAAGGGGCATTTACTGTTTTCCGTAAAAGCTTAAAAAAAGGTTTATTTGGTTACGACAAAAGCTATTTTCGTATGGCTGTAAGGGATAATGAATTATTTTTCGTTCTGCCTGTGAAATTGATTTATGACGATGCCGTAGTAAAACAACTGCAAGGGTCATTAGCAACGCATTAAGCTGCCCTACCAAACCGCGCATAAGTTTCCAGGATTCTGTTCATCATGGTTTTAAATGCTAAATGGATCTGTGCAAACTGACAGGCGTTTTGCTCTAATTGCAGTTTGAGCTGATTATCATAGATTATTGAAGCAATGGCCTCTGTCATGGCTTGCGGATCTTCTACCGGAACCAATAATCCGTTTTTACCGTTTTGAACTAGTTCCGGTATTCCGCCGATCCGGGTTGCCACAACAGTTTTGCCTGATGCAAATGCCTGCGGGACAATGCGTGATTGCGCTTCAGCCAGCGAAGAAACGACAATCAGGTCTGCAAGATTCATAAATGCAGAAATATCCTCACGGTACCCGGTCAGAATGAAATTATCTTCCATCCCGTAGTCTTTTATTTTTGTACGTAGTTGATGCTCCCATTGCTTATCGTCGCCCGATTCGCCAATCAGAAAAAATTTGAGTTCCGGGTGGCTTTTAAGTAGCAAATTTGCCGCTTCCAGATAATACTGCTGCCCTTTATCCGGCCTGATCATCCCAATGTTGACTATAACCCGATCCTTAACGTTCAAATTGAATTCATGGCGTAGATAGTCAAATTCAACGTGCGGATTGTATTCCTCAAGGTCAACACCTTCACCAATAACGGTAATTTTCTCGCTGCCAACCCCTGCCGCAACCATTGATCGTTTGATTTCCTGTGCCGATGCAATAACGTGCGTGCATAATCTTTGATAACTGGACGCTTTTTTAACCGGATTGATAATTTGCCTGTTGCGGATAAGCGGAACACCCAGCAGCATGCTGGGAATACAAAGCGTTGAGTCACGCGAGCCATGCGTATTGATAACATCAATGGCATGGCGTCGACAAAACCGGTAAATGCTGATTGCCACATCAATACGCCATACTTTGGTTAAATTAATTGAGACTATATTGGGCGATTGTGCTTCAAGCGCTTTTTGATAAAGTTTACTCTGCGGGTGACACATCAGCCAGGAATGATGTCCGTGGGCATTCAGGTAATTATGTTCCAGCAAGGTACGATACTCTTGACCACCCCAATTTAAGCTACATTCTGTATGTAAGATATTCATGACACACCGATCAATTTATTTTTATTGTTATGAACCTGACATTAGCAATTAAGATGCCGTTAGTCATAAACCAATTTAATTTCATTGGTTTAATAAAAATTGAATCTCTTGGTTGTTAAAAATTTGGGGGAATACAACCGTCGGCATAGGGTGGGCGTTGTGCATTTCAACCGCTAGTGGACAATTTGATGTGGTGAAAAAATGGACAATAAAGCATTTACTTACAGGCAAAACAGCCTCTTCTTCATTGTAGAAATGACAGTTGAAATCTTCACAGATTATTGAGAATCCACAACTAAGAGAAACATCATGAGAAGCATTAGTTTTGAATTGGCGGTTACCAGCTTGATTATGAAAGATGGCTGATTTAAATAGTCATCCATCACCAGAGCCCGTTTTAAAAAAGGCTCTGGTGATTATTTAACCATAAGATGTAAAGGTTACTTTTAAGTGACTGCCCACTAGATCTTGTTCTGCACATCCACAAAGTAAAGAGGTTTAACTGAAGCGACTACTCAGTATTTTTTGATCATGCTTTGAAGCTAAAAGTTGGCCATGTGCATTAACACCCTTCGGTGCTTGAATAGGAGAACCACGGTTATCGTTATTCTTTGGGCATGACTGGAGTGCTTGTAACAGGCCAGATGGCTGCGGCGTTTGCTGGAGTTATGCTAACTGGCGAAATGCTCATAGAAAAGCCTTTTAGGTTTAGATTAAAAACGGACTTGAGCTACAGCTATCGAACTCAATCGATTAATCTTTAATTCCAAAATAACATGGCGGTGCTTTTTAATGCCACTTAAGGCTGCTTTGTGAATTGTTTATTGAGATGATTGAATCTATCGTTTAATCAGCTTGCGCCTCGGTAGACGGTTTTGGATAAGTTCCGAAGATCCCCGTTATTATCAGAACCTGTTCACAACAAAGTTAAATAAAAACTCATATTCTTAAGCCTGAAAATATGATCAACCACCTGCTATTAAACGAGAGGCTCTAATGAACACTATCCCCACCCAAACACCAGCAAAGCCACCTAAAAAAACACAGAAGAAATAGATACGACTGACCGGTAGTGATGACCTTTATTTATACACCGTCAAGGAACCAAAGTTTATAAAGATCCTTGGATTTACGACAAAAACAATTAATCGCATTTTGTAATCAGCACGATTTAAGTTGAATGCAATTTTAGGCAACTAACATTGTATTCGATGACAGATTTTTACAACCTGACCAATACCAACGCATTGGCCTTAGTTATTTATCTAATCACTATTAAACGGAAATATCCCATGAATCAAGAAATGACATCAAAATCAGATTTATACAAAGCCGCTGGATTTGCTACGCTTTTAGTGGTTTTATCAATTCCGGCAGCGGTCATAGGCATGCAACTTATGAATCTTATCTTAGGTAACATCAAGGTTTAAAGGCCTGAGAAGAAAACTTCGGCAGTCTATATTTCGGCAATTCAGGCCGGATGACGTATTTGAACTAGCACATGACAGAATGAAAAGCACTTTCATGTGAATAATAAAACCAGTAAAGTACACTTTGTCCGCTGAAATACTCAGAGACACTAATTTCCCAAGGTACATTTATGAATTATCGATTGAAACATCATTTGATCAGGTTAGCTTGCTTGGTTTCAGCTTCCCTTTTGGCGGGTTGTATTGCGGATTATGGCGCACCGTATAACAGAAACGCAGGTTATCAAAATTACGGTAATGGCTACCCCAGAAACCAAGGCAATAACTATAATCGACAACCCTACGGTTATCCGCAACAAAACAATGGTTATGATCGTTCATCAAACGGATACCCATCTCAGGGCAATGGCTATGGTGCTCCACAAAATAATGGCTATCGTAATTATGATAACGATGACGATCGCCATACAGGTGAAGGCCACCATTGGGGACGTGATCGGGATTGATGTCACGCTTCATAAACCTCATTTTCTCTATTGTCAGAAACTCGCTTTTTGCAATAGCTGGGCAGGTTTTTCCCCGAGTTTAACTCTGCTAACAGATTTTCCACCCAAAAGTTTAAAGGTTTCAGCTAACTGGATATGACTGACGGCTATATTTGACTTATTAACCAATACCTTTACACAGTTAATATCCCTGCTTACTAGACCGCGCCCTCCCCTTTACTTCACCAGGATTCAAACCATAGCCAAACCAACAGTGGATAGGAGCAGACCAGCCATGTTGATTACTGGACATTTAATCCTTACCTTGGCTTACTAAAAACCAGGTCGCCAAACCGTAAGTCCGCTCCCGCACAGTCGTGCCATAATCCATCAAAATCACAATATTACCTATATTGTTAATAAACATAGCTATCCACTAAAAACCTTTCATATTTAGGTAATTGCCTAAATATGCCGTTAGCCTTGGCCTATCTAACAAAGTTTAGTTCTCATAATTTGATTACTTGGTCAGTCTGGATACTTATCAATAAATAACAATCAGTTAATCTACAAATTACGGCTTTACTTATTAACCTTTACTGTTCATGCTATCAATCGGATGCAGTCATCACATCCATCATTGCGGACAAACTGACCATTTCACACCGCCGATAAATCACTTCAGGAGAGCAACATGAACAAAACTATCTTCCTTCAAATTTTTGGCAATATACATGTTAAGCAGTTTTTCTGGGTAACTGGTTTAGTTGGGAGTCTGGTGAGTGGCTCAGTATTTGCAATTCCATTTACATTTAGTACAGGGACTCCGGACGGACGAATGGCCACCGCTTCACAGCCTGGCAGTACCGGGATTATTGAGATTGAATCGGCAGATGATTTTGTGCTTAACCAAACGACCTCAATTGACCAGGTGACCTTTACCGGTTTAATCACGCGAGGAAACGTTACGGCGGTCAACTTGGAAATTTACCGAGTGTTCCCGAACGATTCAAATACAGTGCGAACAATTCAAGTTCCCACGCGGGTTAATTCGCCGTCTGATGTTGCTTTTGAACTACGGGATGGGGTGAATTTTTCTACCTCTACGTTGAATGCGTCATTTACAGCTTTAAATTCCGTTGTAAACGGCATCCATCCCAGTCCTAATCAACAAACCGGCGGAGAAGGCCCTGTGACCGGAGCTGAAACCCTTTTCAGCGTTAACCTGGCGAATCCATTTCTGCTCACGGCAGGACACTACTTTTTTGTACCCCAAGTTCAAATCAATGGCGGTGAGTTTTTGTGGCTTTCAGCTCCAAAACCTATAGTTAGTCCCGGCACTCCGTTTAGTCCTGATTTACAAAGCTGGATTCGTAACGAAAATTTATCGCCTGATTGGTTGCGTATTGGCACCGACATCGTAGGAGGTCCTAATGCCCCCACGTTTAATGCCGCGTTTTCATTATCAGGTACCACTATCACAGTACCGGAGCCAGGTAGTTTGGTCTTAGTCGCTATGGTTTTTGCTGTTGTCAGCCTTTCAAAAATTAACAGAGTTTTCGTTTTTGCCGACTCTAACCCAGGCTAATATCAATCCTAGTACGAATTTTTTGGTAGTGACGGAAGTAATTCCGTCACCGGCAAAAGCGACTTTTAATACCTTCAACTCTTTAGTACTGAGTTTTCAGGTTGTGAATTTGGCTCGTAATATTCAGTTGGTGATTAATGCTTAGTCCAAACAGACGGCCACCAATGTTTGGGAAGCCACATCACCAAAATGCTCTTAGACAGTTTTGGATTTGCAATGCGGCGATTGGCTCAGGTCGTCAATAAGTTTAACTTGGCCAACGGCATGAATGACAGCAGTTGCCCAGACATTTTCTTTACTTTTTAAAAATGGATCAACTGCAGGCTTAGTTGCCATAAATTGGCCGAAACTGCAAGTTATGCCAATTTTCAAAAGCCAAAGCAGCATCTCGACCCTGTCATTGGTCGAAATTAAAGCCTAAGTCAACTCTCATAGATAGCAGTCATTAGTAACATACAACGTATTTTATCTTGTAAAGACCCTCATCATTCACAATTATTTAATTTTAAATAGTTACCATATGAGCTGCCCGTTATGTAATTAGTTATGTTGAGTAAAGCACTGCATGTCAAATACTATCTAACTAAGGGCTCAACCATAAACCCAGAATTTACAGAGCCTTAAATGTTAACAACCGTATTTAAAATTCATAAACACCGGTATTATTTCCTAATTCTGGCCACCTTTTCCTTCAGCTTATTGATGCATGCTCAGCAGGCAAGCGCCGCCTGTGAGATCACCGCCGCGAACTATCCTTGGGCTGCTGATAACTGCGTCATGGGCTATACCTCCACGCCTAGCGTCAACAAGGGCGGAAGCATAGTATTTAAAATAAGTGTTAACCCGGCCCCACAGACGTATACCATCGATTTTTACAGAATGGGTTGGTATGGCGGTGCCGGTTCAACGCTTATTTCCAGTGTGCCAGCCAGATCCGGGACAAACCAAACCGCCTGTACTATGTCAGCCACTACTGGCTTGACCGAATGCAGATGGTCTAACAGCTATACCTTAGCCGTTCCAACGACATGGAATACGGGCGTTTATTTAGCTCAAGTGACCAATCAAGCCGGCTGGAAAACCGAAATCTTATTTGTTGTCAGAGATGACAATCGCTCGGCTGACTTTCTTTATCAAGTGCCAATACTCACTTACGCTGCTTACAACACTTTTCCTTACGGCACGCCTACCGGTAAAAGTTTTTATGATGCTGACAGCGCCGGAGTCAATACGCTTGTCGGTACCACCAGAGCTGTTAAAGTGTCATTGGATAGACCGCTCCATCATCAATTTGGTAGCTGGTTAGGCACAACTTGGACGGAAATACATTTAGTCGCATGGCTGGAAAAAATGGGCTACAACGTCAACTACACCACCGATGTTGACATTCATCAAGCAGGCAGTGGCTATTTAGAAGGTTATAAAGGTTTAATTTTTGGCGGGCATACCGAATACTGGACTAAAACCATGTACGACAAAGCCGAAAATGCACGCAGTGCCGGTACAAACCTGGCTTTTTTTGGCGCTAATCCAGTTCATTGGCAAGTACGCTTAGAAAACTCAAGTGCCGGCGTAGCTAATCGTGTCGTTACTTGTTACAAAGATGAGTTAACAACAAGTTTTGACCCCATAACTGACCCCCTGCAAAAAACCATGAAATGGCGCGATTTAGGTCGTCCGGAACAAACCCTGGTCGGCGTACAGCACGATTTAAATGGCTGGAACTTGGAAACGACTAACCAACCGCCATTTGTTGCACAGAACACAGCGGACTGGGTTTTTGCGGGCACCAGCCTGACTGATGGAAGCAAGGTATCTTACTTAACCGGTTATGAGATTGATAATCTCGACCCTGCGTATGCCAAACCAGCTTTATTAACACCCACCAGTCAAACAATCATTGGTTCTTCGCCTTATACTAACTGGGCAGGGGCCGCTTATAATTCAGAAGCATCAATCTATCAGGCACCGAGTGGTTCGTGGGTGTTTGGTTCAGGTACTATGTCCTGGAGTTGGGCTTTAGCCAAACAAACAGATACTTCAGTGACGCCCAATCTGGTTTACGAAAATGCTGATATTCAGCAAGTGACCAAAAATATATTAGATGCTTATAAAAATTCAGCGATAGAACCGTTGGAAACCTCGGCTCTGACGGTATATAAAGATATTGACTATTCGGGTGTTTCACAAAGCTACGGTTTTGGAAAATACTATGCCAGCAGAGGTGGCTTGAGCATCGTTGGTGATAATGCGGTCAGTTCATTCACCCTAAAAGCGGGCTACACCGCAATCATGTGTGACAATGAGTCTTCAATTTTCAATGTTTGCAATACAATTACCGCAACGACATCTGATCTAAGAAACATAGGTTTCAATGACAAAACGTCGTATATTCAAGTAATCCCGCCTGTTAATTTAGCGCTAGGCAAAACAGCGACTCAGTCATCTAACTATGCGTATAACACGGTTGCCGGATTAGCTGTAGATGGTGATACAAACGGCAATTTTTATGCTGGATCGGTAAGCCATACTAAAAATGACCTGAACGCTTGGTGGCAAGTAGACCTGGGTGTTCAAAGTGATCTGCATGACATCGTCATTGGTAACCGTCTGGATTGTTGCACAAATCGTTTGGCCAATTTCTACGTATTTGTCTCAAGTTCAAATCTCACTGGTCGCAGTTTCTCGAGCATAGTCAACGACAGTACGGTATGGCGAACTCAAGTAACAGGTCAAGTTGGTTCCAGTATCAGCATTCCAGCTTCTGTCAATGGTCGATATGTCAGAGTACAATTAGCAGGACAAAATTATCTGCATTTACGTGAAGTATTAGTTCGATAGCTCACATTACCCTGCCGTCTCCCAACGGCAGGGTAGCATCCAGCGATTTATTGCAATTCTTTTTCGATCAAAAGCAGCCACTATTAGTTATCCAGATAAAATTGTGCAACCAAAGGCAAATGTCCGGTTACTAGGAATCCCCGTTTTCGACAGCTGATTAATTATGATCAACGAGCCACTGTAAATAGCAGATTTTACACTGTAAGAGGTGCCAATCAGCAATTGTCCTCTTCCCTCCCCCCAACTCCAATAAGGCAAATGGTCAGGTAGGCGCTAAAGTTTCTGTTTTATTGGTCTGAGCCCGTTGGGGGGTTAATTACGCCATATGCACATAAAATAGTGAAGCTTATCCATCAGAATCTGTTGCTATGCTGCATAGATTAAAGCAATACAGAGTCGGTAAGCCCGCTACCATCGAATACAAATCTAAATGAAGGTATTTTTAGAAACGATGACCTTTGTATCTAATCATGATAGCTTTTTGAAAACGAAATTGACCAGCACTCTAACAAAATCTTCTGCTCTTTGTTAGCGGTACAAAACTGTTTAAACTCTAGTGTAAATTTGGTTTTTTCGCTTGATATAAAAAGCTAATTCTTCTACCTCTAATGACATCATAACTCTGCCTTTAAAGTGCCCTGTTTTATTAAACCTCATCCATCTAAGGTTGCGGTCATTAGGCAACTAGAATTTATTCGTTCCTCTGGGTTTCCGCTCCTACGATATCAAAAAAATTCGACTGACAAAAACCCAATCAATTCTAAATTCAAATTAATTACTACTTGTTGGTACGGTAGCGTACAGACCAGAAAATTAGCTTAGGTATCCTGGTTGCAAATTTGTTCTGTACCAGAAAACAGGTCCATTAGAGTTGGTCTGACATGAAATAAAGAGGACTTAATAAACATTTTAAAATCACTCGATTCTGGTTTCATTCATTTCTCCAACCTTATGGGCTGCGTGAAAATTTAGGAGACTAAAAGGTCGCATTGTCTAACATGTTTTGATTCGATTGAATGCTAATTGATGCAAGTGCAATAACATCAATGACTTTCAATTTATTGATGAAAGTTTTCCGGTATCTAGGAAGATATGTTGAATTTGTTTACTGGTCAGTTGGCAGGGGCAAAGTAATGCTGCGAGAACTGTTGGTTAAAGTCAGGCTTGTATGGATTTATGAATCATTTGCCTTACCTGCGACCTTAATAAGAAGAATTAACTGCGCTGAATGGTATTGCTTGCTCTGATTTTAAATTGCCTTGATTCAAGTATACCGATGTCGCCATTGCCAATTTTCTGCAAACTATAACCATGAACCAGACCAAATCCAACGAAAAGATTGAGAAACAGGTAGATGTTACACAATGGATGGACGACCCGCTCTGGTATAAGGATGCCATTATTTATGAGCTGCATATTAAAGCTTTTTATGACAGCGATAATAATGGTACCGGCGATTTTCCCGGTTTAATCCAGAAGCTCGATTATATCCAGGACTTAGGAGTAAACACGCTTTGGTTACTGCCTTTTTACCCCTCTCCAATGCGTGATGACGGTTATGACATTGCTGATTATCGCAATATCCATCCAGAGTACGGCACCATGGCCGATTTCAAATTGTTCGTAAAAGAAGCCCATCGGCGCGGCCTCAAAATTATCACTGAGCTGGTCATCAATCACACTTCCGATCAACATCCTTGGTTCCAGGCTGCGCGCCGTGCCCCTGTCGGATCAAGCAAACGGGATTTTTATGTATGGAGTGATTCCAATCAGAAATTCCCCGAAACAAGGATAATCTTCCAGGATGCCGAAAAATCAAACTGGTGCTGGGACGACGAAGCCCATGCCTATTACTGGCATCGTTTTTTCCACCATCAACCAGATCTCAATTTTAATAATCCAAAGGTGGTAAAAGCAGTAATCAAACTGATGCGATTTTGGCTGGATCTGGGCGTGGACGGCATGCGTCTGGATGCAATCCCCTATCTGTGCGTGCGTGAAGGCACCCAGAACGAAAATCTGCCGGGAACCCACGCCGTAATAAAACAAATGCGGGCCGTACTTGATGCCCATTATCCACGTTGCGTTTTTCTGGCCGAAGTTAATCAATGGCCTGAAGATGTTCGCGACTATTTTAGTGACGGCGATGAATGCCACATGGCCTACCATTTCCCACTCATGCCGCGGATGTACATGGCTATTGCTCAGGAAGATCGCCATCCTATCGTTGATATCATGCAGCAGACTCCAAATATTCCGGATTCCTGCCAATGGGCTGTTTTTCTTCGTAATCACGATGAGCTTACCTTGGAGATGGTCACGAACAAGGAACGTGATTATATGTACGAGATGTATGTACTTGATCCGCGTGCCCGCGTGAACGTCGGCATTCGACGCCGTCTGGCTCCGCTGATGGATAACGAAATTGATAAAATCAAACTGATGAACAGCTTACTGCTATCCATGCCGGGTTCACCCAGTCTTTATTACGGCGATGAAATCGGCATGGGTGATAATATTTTCCTGGGCGATCGCAATGGCGTGCGTACCCCCATGCAATGGAGCTCGGACCGTAATGGGGGATTTTCTCGTGCTGACCCACAGTGCCTATACCTGCCTCTAATCATGGATCCGATCTATGGCTTCGGGTCTGTCAATGTGGAGGCGCAGCAACGCGAACAAGGGTCGTTGTTAAACTGGATGCAGCGTGTTTTGGCACTCCGCAAAAATCATCATGCGTTTGGTCGCGGAGAACTGGTTTTTTTACATCCTAGAAATCGCAAGATACTCGCCTATATCAGGTTATATCAAGACGATATCATTTTGTGCGTGGCCAACCTTTCCCGAGCCGCTCAGGCGGTTGAGCTTGATCTTTCTGTGTATAAGGGATCTGTGCCAGTTGAATTAATGGGACGTGCGTCTTTTCCACCCATTGGGGAATTACCTTATATCCTTACCTTACCCGGTCATAATTATTATTGGTTCCGACTGGCAAGCGGTGAAGACGCCCCCGCTTGGCATGATGAACACTTACTACCAGAGGAGTTACCGACACTGGTATTGTTCGATGGCTGGAATAGTTTTTTCAATGATCGAGTATTACCTTCGCGTGTTGCCATTGCTGAGAAAGTCCGCCACCAGCTCGAAGCAGAGGTATTACCCCATTTTATCGCTACGCAACACTGGTTTGGCGATAAAGGCAATGTGCTCCAACGAGTTGTGATTAATAATTATGCCGAATGGGAACGTGATGGTAACAAGTGGCTGATTTCATTATGTCGCGTTGAAAGGGATTTAAGCGAGTACAGTTTATGCTTTTTGCCGTTGGCACTGGCATGGGAAAACGGCGAAGAGAAACAACTGCGTGCCCTGCTGCCGGCCACTGCAGCCAAAGTACGCCAACAAGCTGAAATTGGCATAATGGCCTATGCGTTTGCCGACGTGTCCTTTTGTCTAGCGTTAGTAGAAGCTATTGGTTCACGGGAAGTGCTCTCTTGCGCAATAGGTGGCAACATCCGCTTTTCACCAACCGATGCTTTTATTTCACCCCGAAACGTCGCTGCCAAACAGTCAGTAAAATCGCTTGGTATACAGGGCACGAATACGACCGTCGTAATATCTGAACAGTATTTTCTAAAAGGCTATCGGCAGCTGGAAATCGGCAGGAACGCGGAGTTTGAGATTGGGCGTTTTTTATCCGATGTCGTGAAATTTCCGAATATAGCGCCAATGTTTGGCATAGTGGAGTATGAGCGCAGTGATGGTGAGAAAATGTCACTCGCCTTATTGCAGGGATATGTAGGAAATCAGGGGGACTTTTGGAATTATACCTTGGATTATCTTGCACGATTTCTTGAGAAATGTCGCACTGCTGCCGAGCAACCCAAACCTGCAGGACAAGCTCATGTCGGCTATTTAGTTTTGTTACGCACGCTTGGTCAGCGAACAGGCGAACTACACAATGCACTTGGAAAAGTAACCAGTAATCCCGCTTTTGACCCTGAGCCAGTTACAGACGCTGATCTATCGAACTGGATGCAGCACGGGCAAGCTGAAGCACACAGGACGCTGGAATTGCTCAAAAATCGGGCGGCGGCGCTTCCAGTATCCGTGCTCGAATTAGCAGAAGCATTGCTTGCGCAACATACCGCACTTACAGAACGTCTACAGATAAATAGTTCCGGTCAATTTAAAACCGTCAAGACACGCTGTCATGGTGATTATCATTTGGGGCAAGTGCTGCTCACTCAGAATGATTTCGTGATTACCGATTTTAAAGGGGATGCTGCTTGTGAATTTGCTGAGCGTCACCGCAAACACTCGCCATTGAGGGATGTTGCCGACATGCTGAGATCTCTCAGCTATGCCGCCCATACCGCACTAGCGCATGCCAGCGCAGAACAACCCAAGGATAGGGAAAAATTTGAACCACTTACTCGTGACTGGGAAGCCGAAGCTAGTCGGGTTTTTCTGGAAGCCTACACTGAAGCAGTCGGAACTTCAGTGCTGACAACAGACGCACCGCTACTTGATCTTTTTATACTGGAAAAGGCGCTTTACGATGTGCGCAATGAACTTGTTGAGCGCCCGGATTGGGTAGTAATTCCGCTCCGCTGCATATTGTCTCGATTGTAATCGGGATGCTGTATGGATTTCACAGTCAATAGCAGTCGCCTCAATGAAGGCCGCAAACTTGGTCATGGCCAAGACAATTTAATACGATTAATTTAGACAGGAGGCTTCTAAATGACAAAATCGATAACGGCAGTGTGGCCGGGACGCCCTTATCCGCGCGGTGCCTTTTGGGACGGTGAAGGCGTGAATTTTGCGATTTTTTCCGAGCATGCAGAAAAGGTTGAATTATGTTTATTCGATGCCAAGGGAAAGGCTGAAGTGCAGCGCGTGGAGATCAAGGAGCGGAGCGATTTAGTCTGGCATTGCTATCTACCTGAGGCTCGTCCAGGACTGCTTTATGGTTTTAGAGTGCATGGTCCTTACCAGCCAAAAGAAGGGCATCGATTTAATCCCAACAAACTGCTGATAGAACCCTATGCAAAAGATATTGTGGGGACTCCGCTCTGGAGCGATGCTCATTTCGGTTATCGCATAGGAGCCAAGGATGACGATCTATCTTTTAGTCGTCGGGATAATGCGAATGTCATGCCCAAATGCCGTGTTATCGATCAGAGTTTTGCTTGGGGAAATGATCGTCCGCCCGACATTCAATGGTGCGATATGGTGATTTATGAGCTGCATGTCAAAGGTTTTACCATGCAGCATCCTGACATTCTGCCTGAATTGCGCGGCACCTATGCAGGATTGGCGATGGATCCTGCCATAGAACATCTACAGCGTCTGGGCATTACCACCGTTGAACTGATGCCAGTGCATGCTTTTCTGGATGATCGTTATCTGGTGGAAAGGGGTATGCGCAATTACTGGGGATATAATTCCATCGGCTTTCTGGCACCCGATTCCCGTTACTCAGCCAGCGGCCAGGTTAGTGAATTTAAAACCATGGTGAAGACGTTCCATAAGGCAGGTATCGAGGTGATTTTGGACGTGGTTTACAACCATACTGCCGAAGGAAATCAACTGGGGCCAACGCTGTCTTTCCGTGGTATTGACAACGTTTCCTACTATCGTTTATGCGATGATCGTCGCTATTACCGGGACTTCACAGGCTGTGGCAATACGTTGGATATGCAACAATCCTGCGTGTTGCAATTAATGATGGACAGTCTGCGTTATTGGGTGCTGGAAATGCATGTAGACGGTTTCCGCTTTGATCTGGCTTCCTCACTGGCAAGAGAATTACACGAAGTTAATCAGCTGGGTACCTTCTTCAATACCATTCGACAAGACCCAGTGCTTAGCACCATTAAACTGATCGCAGAACCCTGGGATCTGGGTGACGGCGGCTATCAAGTAGGAAATTTCCCGTTGGGCTGGTCAGAATGGAACGATAAGTATCGTGACTGTATGCGCTCCTACTGGAAAGGCGACGAAGGCATGATCGGGCAACTAGCCCAACGCCTGACTGGGCCCAGTGATCTATACGAGCGCAGTGGACGGACTCATGCCAGTATCAATTACATCAGTGCGCACGATGGGTTTACCTTGCATGATCTGGTGACCTTCAACACTCAGCACAACGAGGCTAATAAAGAAGATAATGCCAGTGGTAATGCCAATAACCATTCCTGGAATTGCGGCTGCGAGGGAGAAACCGACGATCCGGCGATTAATGCATTGCGTGCCCGGCAAAAACGTAACCTTCTGGCAACTTTACTGTTTTCACAAGGGGTTCCCATGCTGCAGGCAGGTGACGAGATCGGGCGTACCCAGTTAGGTAATAACAATGCCTACTGTCAGGATAACGCCATTAGCTGGCTTAATTGGGAACTAAAGCAACAGGATCAGGATTTGCTTGCTTTCACCCGACGTATCATCAGCTTGCGCAACCAACATCCTCTGTTTCGGAGACGTTATTTTTTTCAAGGAACACCCAATTACGGAGGCGAGATAAATGATATTGTCTGGCTCAATCCTGATGGATCAGAAACTAAGGATGACGACTGGAATCAGGCATCTGCACGTTGTCTGGGTGTGTATTTTGCCGGAGGAAAACTGATGGAAACCGACGGACGCGGACGGCGGTTAAGGGATATTAATTTGCTATTGCTTCTAAATGCGCATCATGAGGGCATTGCCTTTATGTTGCCGAGATTTGAGGAACACGATCATTGGGATGTGCTGGTCGACACACAGGATCCGGTCGGTACGCCGGATGTTTCGCGTTACAAGACAGAGCAAGCTTATCCACTAGGCGCTCGGTCACTAGTATTGTTGAAGCAGGCCTAGACAATATGACGCTCGTACATGAAATGCGATTTAATCCAGTCCAACTCATCCTGGCTTTCTGGAATCCAGCCTGGTTCAAAGAAGTGCTGATATGAAACTTTATAAATCGCCGGCAAAACAAGTAGCCGACCCTAATCTAGCGCCGGAACAGTCATCTTCTGCGCAGTTATCCACACTGGGTGACAACTCCAATCGCTGGGTATTGACGGAGGAAAACACTGCCAGTGTAGAAGCATTACCGCCGCCCATGCAGCACATACCGTTGTCCACCTATCGTTTGCAATTCAACCGTGACTTCACGTTTAAGCAGGCGCGCGATTGTGTGCCCTATCTGAAAGCATTGGGTATCTCGCAAATCTATTCTTCGCCTTATTTGAAGGCCCGGCCGGGTAGTCGGCATGGATACGATATTATCGATCACAATAGGCTGAACCCCGAGATTGGCACAGATGAGGAATTTGCACAGCTTTGCGCAACCCTCGCCGAACAGGGCATGGGGCAAATACTTGATATCGTGCTCAATCATATGGGTGTACAAGGTGCTGATAACGCGTGGTGGTTGGATGTATTGGAAAACGGCCAGGCATCTAAATATGCCGGGTTCTTCGATATTGACTGGACACCGATAAAATCCAAGCTGCACGGCAAGGTTCTATTGCCGGTACTGGGCAACTCCTATGGCGCGGTACTTGACAATGCTGAATTACAACTGCGCTTTAATGCGGAACCTGGTGAATTCGGCATTTATTATTATGAGCACCACTTTCCGGTTGATCCGGCCGAATACCCACAAATCCTGACGTATCGGATAGATGCGTTGAACGCACTGTTGGGCCAGGACAATCCATTACTGATGGAATATCAGAGTCTGGTAACAGCGTTTCGAAATCTTCCCGGCCGTTCTGAAACTTCAATTGAGCGTCAGATTGAGCGCAGACGCGACAAGGAAGTGTATAAACATCACCTTTCCGGTCTGATTAAACAATCTACAGTTGTGGCAAACTTTATGGAAGAAAATCTGCGCATCATCAACGGTATGGCGGGGGAATCAGCCAGTTTCGATCAGCTGCATCGCTTGATTGAAGCACAGGCATACCGGTTGGCGTTCTGGCGAGTCGCTGCGGACGAAATTAATTACCGGCGGTTTTTTGATATTAACGATCTTGCCGGGTTGCGTATGGAGAATGACGAGGTCTTTGATGCAACACACCGATTATTGCTGCAATTGGTTCAAGAAGGCAAGCTGGATGGTTTTCGATTGGATCATCCGGATGGCTTGTACGATCCGGAGGCGTATTTTTGCAAGCTGGTCGAACGGTGCAATCATACCGGGCACACCCCCTATCTTGTGGTGGAAAAAATTCTGGCAGTTAATGAGAAATTGCGCACCAGCTGGCCAGTGCATGGCACGACGGGATACGAGTTTACCAATCTGCTTAACGGACTATTTGTAGCCACCGTTAACGATAAGCGCATGACGCGTCTGTATAACAGTTTCATAGGCGGGCAGGTCAATTTTGATGATTTGCTCTACCGTTCCAAACAACTCATCATGAATACAGCATTGGCAGGAGAGCTAAATGTATTGGCTAACCAGCTAGCCAAAATCGCTGAAGCTGATCGTCATACTTGCGATTATACGTTACACGGATTACGTACAGCATTGTCTGAAATAATCGCCTGTTTTCCGGTTTATCGCAGTTATATAAACCCACGCGAGGTTGTGGCCGAAGACAGATATCACATTGCACAGGCAACGGAAGCGGCTAAACGCAGAAGCACTGCCGCTGATACCACTATCTTTGATTTTCTGCATGACGTGCTGACACTTTACGCCTCAAACAGTACATCGACCACCTATCAGCAAGTGCTTTCATTCACCATGAAATTTCAGCAATTCACCAGTCCGGTGATGGCGAAAGCAATGGAGGACACCTGTGCTTATATTTACAACCGTTTAATCTCACTCAACGAAGTCGGTGGTGACCCACGTCAATTCGGCGTGTTGCGCAGTGCATTCCATCAAGCCAACCAAGCCCGGGCAAAGGATTGGCCACATGCCATGTTGACCACTTCTACGCACGACACCAAGCGCAGTGAGGACATGCGTGCGCGCTTAAATGTGCTGTCTGAAATGCCGGCTCCCTGGCGATTGGCCCTGCGACGATGGACCCAGGCCAACCGTAAGCTCAAGCGTAAGGTGGAGGGCGTTCTGGTGCCCACCGCCAACGATGAATATTTCATTTATCAGACGTTGTTAGGGGTTTGGCCGCCAGGTGAGCTGGACGCGAATGCAATCGGAAATTTAGGGTTTCGGCTGGCGGAATATCTGGTCAAGGCAGTACGTGAAACCAAGGTTCACACCAGCTGGATAAATCCAAACAAGGAGTATGAAGATGCCGTTTTAGCATTTGTCGATGGCCTAATCAACGCCCCCGCAGAGAGCCTGTTTTTAAAAGATTTTTTGCCGTTTCAACAAAAGATTGCCTGGCTAGGAATGTTCAACAGCCTGTCACAGACGTTGATAAAGCTAACATCGCCAGGTGTGCCCGATATTTATCAAGGTTGTGAATGTTGGGATTTCAGTCTGGTGGATCCAGACAACCGAAGGCCAGTTGATTTCGATCATCGTCGAAAGTTGCTTGATGGCTTACAGAACCTTTTAACTCAGAATGCTGAACAACGCAGTGCTGGCGTCCGTGCATTATGCGACACGCTTGAAGATGGCCAAGCTAAATTACTGGTTACCAGGGTGGCGCTGTCGTTAAGAGACCAATGGCAGAAAGTATTTCAGCAGGGAAGCTATTTGCCACTCGCTATCAAGGGTGAACGTGCGGCTCATCTGTGTGCCTACGCGCGTGTTGCCGGGGAGCGTTTTGTCATTACGGTGGCACCGCGTTTTTTTGTGCAGCTACTGAGTGATACAAATGCGCTTCCTCTGGGAGAAGATATTTGGATGGATACAACGGTAGTGATACCGATGCAAATTCTGAACGCCCATTTCACTTGCGCTTTCACAGGAAAAAAACTGTTTCCTTCTCAGCAGTTAACTGGATGGTGCCTGCCCGTCGCACAAGTGCTGTCAGAATTTCCGGTTGGACTGATCATCGGTGAGACGATGTAAACATGTAATTTTGGAACGATGAAACCGGGATTGCGGCTGTGATGATTTGAGTTAATTTAATTGGAAAGTAATTTCAAACAGCAACATTTGAATTTCTATTGGCTTACTTGGAAAAAAACTTTTATGAGCGAACAGATAACAACAGCATTAACCAGTAGTCGCCGATTTCCAATTGGAGCAGAACGAGTGCCTGGAAATGGCGTGCATTTTCGGGTTTGGGCGCCTGAAAAAAAGAAAGTCAGACTTGTCATTAATGCTCAGATTGAAAGTGAAGACGGTGATCATCCCCATCCATCGACCGAAATTGAACTCAAAAATGAAGGCAATGGTTATTTTTCGGTCATTTTGCAAGAGTCTTGCGTAGGAAGTTTATACCGATACCTGCTGGATGATGACCCGCAACCCTACCCTGATCCTGTTTCGCGATTTCAACCCCAGGGTCCGCACGGCCCCTCGCAAGTGGTCGATGCTTTAACCTTCGACTGGACGGACGCCGCCTGGATGGGAATTGATGCCCAAGGTCAGGTCATTTATGAGATGCATATCGGCACGTTTACTCATGACGGCAATTGGCTGGCAGCGGCCAGAGAACTGCCAGAGCTGGCTGCATTGGGTGTGACAGTGTTGGAGATCATGCCGGTGGCCGATTTTCCAGGCCGGTTCGGCTGGGGTTATGATGGGGTTAACTTATTCGCACCAACACGGCTTTATGGAACCCCGGATGAATTCCGGTATTTTGTTAATCAAGCACATGCTGTTGGTCTCGGTGTCATTTTGGATGTGGTGTTCAATCATTTGGGCCCGGATGGCAATTTTCTAGGGAAATTTTCCGGGAATTACTTTTCCACCCGCTATCAGAGCGACTGGGGCGATGCCCTAAATTTTGACGAGCCCAACTCAGATGCCGTACGCGATTATGTGCTCACCAATAGTGCATATTGGATTAAAGAGTTCCATCTTGACGGCTTGCGTCTTGATGCAACTCAACAAATTTTCGACAGCTCTGCTGAGCACATTATTACTGCGATCGTGAAAACAGTCCGTAGCGCCGGTGCTCCGCGCAAAACATTTGTCATAGGCGAGAACGAGCCGCAGGATGCAAAATTGTTTTCACCTGTTGAAAGCGGAGGCTTTGGCCTGGACGCATTATGGAACGACGATTTCCACCATACCGCGATGGTAGCGATGACGGGCCGTGCAGATGCTTACTATAGCGATTACCGGGGTGCTGCTCAGGAATTTGTATCCACATTGAAGCGCGGTTTTCTGTATCAGGGTCAGTGGTACTCATGGCAAAACAATACGCGCGGAACTCCGGGACTGGATATGCCTCCATCCAAGTTTGTCAACTTCATCCAAAATCACGATCAATTGGCCAATTCCGGCAGTGGTAAACGCGTCCACTTATTGACCAGCCCCAACCGCTATAGGGCGTTGACAGCTCTGTTTTTATTGGCTCCGCAGACGCCTATGTTGTTTCAAGGCCAGGAGTTTGCCGCTACCAGTCCGTTCTTTTATTTTGCAGACCATAAAGATGAAATTGCTCAATTAGTGGCCAGAGGACGGTCTGAATTTCTTGCCCAGTTTCGTGCTTTGGCAACGCCCGAAATGCAGGCCAGGTTGCCCGATCCCTGCGACCCGCAAACGTTTACCCATTCAAAACTGGACTTAAATGAACGCAATCTGCATAAGGAGGAATATGCCTTACATCGCGATTTATTAAGCTTGCGCCATAACGATCCAGTGTTTCAGGCCTGTCAACAAAGCAGCCGCATTGACGGGGCAGTATTAAGCCCGGATGCGTGGGTGATACGTTTTTTTGGCAATACTCAGGGGGATGACCGTCTGTTATTGGTTAACCTGAGCCGTGATATTCATCTGGTTCCGGCACCGGAACCGCTTTTAACTGCGCCTAAAGATTGTATTTGGGACGCCATGTGGTTCAGCGACGATCCTCATTATGGTGGCATGGGCATGCCGCCCTGGCCTAAGAAAGGCAATTGGTATCTGCAAGGCGAATCCGCTGTTGTGCTACATCCTGTTATCCAAACAAAGGAGTAAGTGAATTATGAATAGTGATATGGTGGTTCGAACTCATTGGACTGGGAATCTTGCCGAGCAGGAAGAGTTAGTTACACGAGAATGGTTAGTCACTAACGGACTTGGCGGCTATGCCTCCGGAACCATCTCGGGCGTACCTACCCGCCGGTTTCACAGCCTTTTAACTGCGGCGCTTTCTGATCCTCAAGGCCGCTACGTTATGCTAAATCAACTCAGTGAGTTGGTTCGGTTTCCTGATGGCAATAGCCAAAAATTAGGTGGCATCGAATTGGCGGACGGATCAATCGATCTACACGGAATGACCAGCCTGCGCGAATTTCGACTGGAATCCGGGTTGCCGGTATGGCGATATGAACTGGAAAATCATGTGATTGAAAAAACCATAGTGATGCCTTATATGAGCAATACGGTTCATGTGGGTTATCGTCTGGTTTCAGGAACGGGACCGCTAAGGCTTAAGATTCGTATAGCTGTACATTTTCGTCGTCATGAAGCATCCTTGGCAGAAGGACTCCCCCCGGGTTCCTACGATATTAAAGCGTCTGCCGGGCGTATTGAAATCCAGGGGCATTCAATTCCATCCTTACGTCTGTACGTTGATGGCGAGAGCGCTGCATTCACGATTGAAGCCAAACGCCTAAGCAATATTCTTTACCGTATCGAGGAACAAAGAGGCTATGACGCCCAGGGCAATCTGTGGAGTCCCGGTTATTTTCGTGTAGATCTTGCCGCTGGGAAAGAGGTCACTTTAATTGCTTCAACAGATAGCTGGGAAAGCATTATGGCGTTATCTCCGGCCGAGACCTTTCAGGCAGAACTAGAACGCTGCAGACGCCTGCTAGTCGCTGCGCGTTCTGAAGTGAAGACTGGCTTGGTCAAGCAGCTAATACTTGCAGCCGACCAGTTTATTATTGCGCCGATCGAACGGGTTGCTGAAACCACGCGGATGCGGGCTACTGGTGGCGATGTGCGTACTGTTATTGCCGGCTATCACTGGTTTACCGATTGGGGTAGAGACACCATGATAAGTCTTGAAGGTCTGACATTGACCACAGGTCGGCATATTGAGGCGGGACATATTCTGCGTACCTTTGCCCATTATCTGCGTGATGGCCTCATTCCCAACATGTTCCCGGAAGGTGAAAGCGAGGGTGTATATTACACCGCCGATGCGACGCTCTGGTTTTTCCATGCGCTGGACCGGTATATCGAATATACCGGTGATCGCGGGTTGCTTAAAGAATTGCTGCCCAAGTTATTGGATATCATTGACCACCACATTCGGGGCACGCGCTTCGGTATACATTGCGACCCCAACGACAGTCTGCTTATCCAAGGCGATCCGCGTTACGCGTTGACATGGATGGATGCCAAGATGGGTGATTGGGTCGTTACCCCGCGGCGCGGCAAAGCGGTTGAAATCAACGCATTGTGGTATAACGCACTGCGTCTGATGGAAAAATGGATGCTGGAGGAAAACTTAAATTCAGGTGCTAGTGATATCGCAAAGCGAGCCGAAAACACCCGAACAAACTTTAATATACGGTTTTGGAATCCCGAGACAGGCCATCTATATGATGTAATCGATGGTGACAATGGCGAAAACGACCCCGCATGTCGACCAAATCAATTATTTGCGCTATCGCTATCCCATCCGGTATTGGATCAAGCGCATTGGCAATCCGTATTTCAGAATGTCACAGATAGACTGTTGACACCGGTGGGACTAAGAACGCTGTCCCCCGATCATCCCGACTATAAGGCCGATTACCACGGCGACCTTCGCACCCGCGATGCGGCTTACCATCAAGGCACTGTCTGGCCTTGGCTGCTGGGACCCTATGTCGATGCCTGGCTACGCGTTTATCCCGAACAGCAAAATAATGCGCGTGATTTTATCAATCAATTTTTGGACAGACATCTGCATGAAGCTTGCGTTGGATCCATCAGCGAAGTTTTTGATGCTGAAGGCCTGTTCACTCCCCGTGGCTGTATTGCTCAGGCCTGGAGCGTAGCGGAAATTCTGCGTGTCTGGGTGAAGATAGCTGAAAACATCAAGAATGGTTAAAAAATTGGTTATTTGAAGTCTGAAATTTCTATCTAATTTTAGTGGTTGTAGTTACTAACATAACGGGAATTGGCGATCACCCATGCCTATCTCGCCATTGAGGCCGGTCTAAAAACAGCCCCGATTGTAATAAGCGCAGTTGATGAAATGAATACCCGGAAACGGCAAGTCAAAAAAGCTCAAGTGCGGATAAAATGGATATTTTTTGTATGATAATGCCGAGCAAGTTAATCCCGCTTACTTGCCTGGCTTTCTTGTCCCATGACGTCCCAACAAGTAATGAATAATGCCGCAATAATGGGGCCGAGTACAAACCCAGTTAATGAAAACCAGGCTAATCCACCTAAAGTAGATACCAATATCAGATAATCGGACATTTTACTGTCTTTTCCTATCAGCCGTGGCCGGAGAAAATTATCAACCATAGCAATTGCTAACACACCGACTGATAAAAGCATAATCGCTTTAATAGTTTCACCTTGCAAAAACAGAATTACCGCTGCCGGAGCCCATATAATCGCGCTACCTATAGGTAATAAAGATAACACTATCATTAACATACCCCATAAAAAGGGGGCGGGAATGCCTACAAACCAGAATAAAAATCCCCCGATGCTGCCCTGAAGAATAGCGACTATTAACCCGCCTTTAACAGTCGCTCTGGCAACGCTGGTAAAACGATCAAATAATTCCTTTTCAATTCCGTCACCAATAGGAATTAACGAGATAAGTTTTCGTATTAATTGATGACCATCCCGCAATAGGAAAAACAGAATGTAAAAGACCAATGCAAATTGAACGATTAAATTTAACAGGTTCTGGGTCAATGTGGGGACTTGTTGTGCGATATATTTTACTGCCTGGGCAAAAGCATTCCCTGCTGAAGTGCTTATTTGGTCAACGCTTAATGCATCCATATGGGAAAACTTATTAAATTTTGGTAAAAGCAGCGCGAGAGTATCTTCAAAATAAATTTGGGGGTTAATTTCCCCGCCTTGAATTTTTTGATAAAGAAGTGTGCTTTCCTCAGTAATCATCAAAGTGATGGTAAGCAAAGGAATAACAAATACCAGAATAATCATCATCATGGTTAAAAATAAGGGCAATATTTCCGAATTTTTTAAATATTGCCTGATACGTTGATAGATAGGATCAAAAACTACTGCCAAAATGATGGCCCAAAAACAGGCCAGCAAAAAATCTTTAATTAACAGGAAAAATGATACCGTTACTAACAACACCAAAGTCAGAAAGAGAATGTAAGGGGTATTTTTTTGCATAAGAAACAAAACTGAGAAAATGAATCGATTTGACAACCTGTCAAAGCCAGGAGGGTTCCGAAACGCGCACAATCACTAGTCGGTGCTATGCCCAGTCTGCCTAAACTCAGGCGTCATGACGATATGACGCCTGGAATTAAAAGCGCTTTGACACCCAGCAGGATTATTACGCCAGTGTTCTGACACTGGCTTCCCGCTCCCATTGGCGTGTCTTGGCTGCGGCAATAAAGCTATCCAGATTACCTATGGGAATTACACCAGCATCTTGTTTTATACAAGCAAAATTTAGTAAGGCTTTGCCGCCCTTGTCAACGCCAATGGCTTTCAGATGACCGAACGCGTCTCGCACGAAATCAATAGCAGCCGCTTCCTTGCCCAATAACTCGGCGGCATCGACGGAAAGAATGATGGCGACTGCGTCGAATAAAACCGACGGAGTGCCTGCTAATTGCCCGTCGACTTTCAACAGCGAGCCATCCGCAAGCTTCGCTTCACCGATTTTAGGGGCAATAATCTTAACTTTTGCGCCTGCCGCAATGACCGCCTGTTTGACAGCCTCAATGTTTTGCGCGTCAGATCCGTCCGCAATTAGCACCCCAATAGCACGGCCCTCAAGCGTGTCCTTCATCTTGCCGATAAGTTGCAGCGCAGGTGATAAATCCATATCCTGAGCCGCAATAGTAACAGCGGGCGGTTGCGGTAATTCGTTCATCCCCAGACCATTAGCAACCCGTAGTGCAAGCATCTCTTCAATATGGCGCAAATGACCGACCATCGCTGCGCGGATATGCGGATGCTCAACCTTGGACAGCTCAAACACCAAGGCGGAGGCCAGATGCGCTTGTTCGAAGGCGCTCTGGCTAAGATAGAATTGCCGTACC
>Ga0208264_1000103_pt1 | contig 46605 bp, 26 predicted proteins | sample LakWasMet31_HOW6_2_FD_183873 | JGI IMG/M metagenome (GOLD analysis project Ga0208264, IMG submission 183873) | Freshwater sediment methanotrophic microbial communities from Lake Washington under simulated oxygen tension - Sediment Metagenome... | ecosystem: Environmental > Aquatic > Freshwater >... | reverse complement strand
GTTACTATGAAAGAGCCGGGCGTGTCCCGGATGGTTGCAGTTGATCTCGAAGAAGCAGTGAGTCTGGCGGAAATTTAATGGATAAAGAATTATTAAGAATTGTAATTATTGCAGCAGGGCTGATAGTTATTATCGGTATGTTGTTTTGGGCTTATCTTAAAAGCAGAAAGACCAATGACCGGCGTGAGTGGTACGGTGAATCTGTGCCTGCAAATCATGACGATGATTTTGATGATGAGCCTTTTAGCGATCCAAAACCTAAAGCTGGCAAACAAAAATCTAAGTCAGGTCGTTTGTTTGATCAACCTGCAGATTTTGAGCTGGAAGATTTTGAACTGGATGACGATGAGGCTGTACAGCCCAGAGTGTCAATTCCCCCCATCATTCAATTTAGCGTCGTTGCCAAGGCGGATGAAGGCTTCAATGGTGTGCCTTTAATCGACGCCTTCAAACGGGCTGGTTTGGAATACGGTAGTTTGAAGATATTTGAACGTCTGGACGCCAATCGGCTAGTCGATTTCGGTGTGGCCTGCATGGTTGAGCCCGGTACATTTCCTGATAAAAATCTGCAAACGTTTTATTGCCCGGGTCTCGTGTTTTTTATGCAACCTGGTGAATTGGACGACGCGCGCGCGGTTTTTGATGATTTTGTCGAAACCATCCAGTTGCTGGCTAATGAGTTACATGGTGAAGTATGGGATCATAAACGCCAGCCACTAACTGATGAAACCATTGCTGCGATTCGTTTTGGATTGTAATACTCAATGCTCAGTGACAGTCAATTACAAATTGTTGCAGATGCTAAATTTGAAACACCTCATCTTACTCCGGAGCTAATTGCTCAAAGCGCCACAAATGCCGATGCCCAGCAACTGGATGACGAACAGTTGCTGGAGTTTTTACAGCTTTGCAACTTGCTGTATCGGGCTGGCGAACCTTTAATCAAGGATTCAATTTATGATTCGGTTTTTTTAGCCGAATTACAAAAACGACAACCCGACCATGCGTTCTTGCAAAATGTGGAACCTGAGTTGGCCTTTGCTGGCAAGACTGTAACGTTGCCGGAACACATGTTGTCGACCGAAAAAGCCTACAGCCAGGAAGCCATAAGCAAATGGATTGCCAGGATAGAAAAAGCCGCTGAAGAATGCCAGATTGTCTTCGCCAATGTATTGTTTCAAGCGACCCCAAAATTAGATGGCTACGCTGCATATGATGACGGCAGTGCGCTATACACGCGTGGTGACGGGCGGAAAGGTACTGATATCTCAAGAGTTTTTGAGCGTGGCTTGGGTGTTGGCGGCAATGGGCTGCGAGGGCAGGGCGCGGGTGAAATTGTGGTTAGCCAATCTTACTTTAACAGCCATCTTGCCGACTATTTTGAAAACTCCAGAAACTTTCAGGCCAGCATCATTAAAGAAAAAGATCTGGAGCAACACGCTCTGGAGGCGATCCAAAATCAGGCCGCCGTGTTTTATCCATTTGCACAATTACCAAAGTGGCAAGGTTCTGCAGAAGAGCTGCGCCAGAATTTTAGCCAGATTGTTGAATCGGTGTTGGCTATGGTGGATTACGATGTCGATGGCGTAGTTTTTGAAGTAACTGACCCTGTTATAAAACAAACGCTTGGCGCAACCCGTCATCATCATCGCTGGCAAATTGCTTTTAAAAACAACATTGAATCGGCTGAAGTAAGAGTGTTAAGCGTTACCCCGCAAACCTCTCGTTCCGGACGGGTAAATCCTGTGGCAGAATTGGAACCCACTAAATTAAGTGGCGCTATGATTTCCAGAGCAACCGCTCATCATTACGGTATGGTTAAAGCGCAGGGGATTGGCGTTGGTACGTTAATTGAGCTAACCCGCAGCGGCTTGGTAATTCCAAAGATTGAGCGGGTGATTGAGCCAAGCGAACCGCAAATTCCAGAAAAGTGCCCCAGTTGCGGAAGTGAGCTGGTTTGGGATAGTGATTATCTTTACTGCTTGAATACCACGCATTGTCCGGCCCAAATCGAAAACAGCATTGAACATTTTTTTAGAACCCTGGCCAATATTGATGGCTTTGGTGGCAAAACCATTGAAAAACTCTACGCAGCGGGCATTGATTCGGTATTTTCAGTTTATCAACTAAATTTATCAAAACTGCAGGCTATGGGGTTTGGCGATAAAACTGCCCAGAACCTGTTAGACCAATTGCAACGCAGTCAACTTGAGGCGATAGAAGATTGGCGTTTTTTAGGCGCCTTTGGCATCCACCGTATGGGTTTAGGCAATTGCGAGCGTTTGTTACAACATTATCGCTTACTAAACATTTTTGATTTAACCGTCGACGACGTGATTGCCATTGAAGGTTTCGCTGACAAAACAGCGCTTGCCGTTGTTAAATGTCTTGCCAATATTAAACAAGATTTTATGCGTATTTATGAACTGGGTTTTAATCTGGTTGAAACACCTTTAGCGTCAGAACAGCGGCAAACAACCAGCGCTATTGCCGGTAAAACCATCGTATTTACTGGTACCATGCAACACGGCAAACGTGATGATATGGCCAAGCTGGCCAAGCAATTAGGTGCAAAAGTTGCCAGTGCGGTAACTGGTAAGACCGATTTTCTGGTTACTGGTACTGATGTGGGTATGGCTAAAATTACCGCCGCGACTGAAAAAGGCGTGCAAGTAATTACAGAAGAAGAATATTTAGCCTTAATAGACAAATAGTTAGCGCGTAGACTTGGTTTTTTGTCAGAAGCTGCTAGCCTTAAGTCAGTTGCAATCCCCCTTTTACGCCGCAGCCGCACTGGGAATTACTTTGGAAGAAGACTTAATCACCAACTTATCTGTTTTACAAAGCCACGTAGAAAGCATGTTCGATAGAGCAAGGCTTAATGATTCTACTTTACGAAAATTTCAGGCTTTTGAAATCAGATTACTGCAGCTTAATTCATTAGCCAGCATGATCACCCATATTCTGGATGATGCAAAAAAATACTTTGATTTAGATGTTATCAGCTTATTTTTGGTGGACGATAAAGGCGAAATTGGCGAGATTTTAGGTCAAGATGTCTTTGAGGCCAAACACAGAGAAAGTTTGGTATTGTTAAACGATAAAGAATTACTCAAAGCTACTTTTGGTGGTTCCGTCAGACCTTACACGGGCGCTTATAAAGAACAAATATGTGAGGGCTATTTTGCTCATGTTGATCTCAAACCTTCCAGCGTTGCCATTATCCCTTTAAAAAGGCGCGATAATTACCTGGGTGCGCTTAACTTGGGCAGTTATCAGGCTGATCGCTTTGTGGATAATATTGGCACCTATTTTGTTGAACATTTAGTCGCAATTGTAAGTGTCTGTCTGGAAAATATTCTTAACTTTGAAACAATTAAACGTACCAGTTTTATCGATACGCTAACGGGTGTTAACAACAGACGTTGCTTTGAACAACGTATTGGTGAAGAGTTAGACCGTTGCCAGCGTAGTGCAGAGCCAATTTCTTGTTTGTTTCTGGATTTAGATCATTTTAAATCCATCAATGATACCTATGGCCACTTGTTTGGCGATAAGGTGTTAACGACTGTGGGAGCTGCTATCAAGACCCAACTGAGAAATAATGATGTCTTGGCCAGATACGGAGGTGAGGAATTTATTGCGCTCTTGTCCGGTATTAACGAACTTAAAGCCTTGGAAATAGCGGAGCGTATTAGAAAAACCATCCAGACCCTCGCCATTGAATTTGATGGTATCTCCGCATCGGTAACGCTGTCCATAGGCTCAGCCACCTATCTGCCTGATGGCAAACAAACTTCGATGGCCAGTGAAATTAGCACAAAGCTGATCAAGGCTGCAGATACTGCGTTATACGTCGCTAAAGAGAATGGCAGAAACCGAGTCGAAAATGGTGGCATTGTTTTTGATAACAAACCAATAACAGCGGTTGTATAATTTCGCTGGTGTAGAAACTTAAATAATTTATAAAAATTCCGGCAAGCCGTTAACTAATCAATAACGTCGACTAGGCTTCTTCATTTAAATTGTAATCACATGATAACTAATCAATTCTCCTGGTACTTTGGGTGTGACTGAGTTATTGAAAACTATTGCCTTGTGTGGATTGTTTGACAAGCCTGGATTGTACTGATATTTTGCTGTTTAGCACTCAAATAAGCTGAGTGCTGATTGTCGGTTGATAATTCCCTATAAATTGTTTTATATCATAGTTAAGAGGTTGATGTGAGTAGTAATGCTCCATTATTAAATGAGCGTTCTTTGCAGTTGCTTAAAACATTGGTTGAGCGCTATATCTCCGATGGGCAGCCAGTTGGCTCCAGGGTGCTTTCTAAAGATTCCGACTTAAATTTAAGTCCGGCGACCATACGAAATGTGATGGCGGATTTAGAAGATATGGGTTTGGTTCACTCGCCTCATACTTCGGCAGGCAGAGTGCCAACAGTCAGCGGGTATCGTTTGTTTGTGGATTCATTGCTCACAGTTAAGCCATTGGAATCAAAAGACTTAAACCTGTTACACCAGGGTTTGCAAGTCAATGAAGACTCATCCGATGTAATTAATGTTGCATCCCGTTTGCTTTCTGATTTAACAAAAATGGCTGGCGTTGTTACCTTGCCTAAACGGGAGTTGGTTTTTTTAAGGCATATTGAGTTCCTGCCGTTGTCTAGTGCCCGGGTATTGGTGATTTTTGTGACTAATGAGCAGGAGGTTCATAACAAAATCATTCATACCTCTAAAATATTCAGCCCGGCCGAACTTCAGCAAGCAGCCAATTTCTTAAATTCCAAATACGCGGGCCGGGCTTTATCTTCCGTGCAAGAAGCTGTGTTAAAAGAATTGCAAGAAGATCAGGAACGCATGAATCAAGGCATGATGGATGCCGTGCACATGGCACAATTAGCTTTTGAACAGGGTCAGAATAAAGAAGATTACGTATTGACTGGCGAAACCAATTTAATGGGATTTTCTGAATTTGCTGACATGGAGCATTTAAAAAAGCTGTTTGAAGCGTTCAGTCAAAAACAAGGCGTTATTCATCTTTTAGATCAGTGTATGAAAGCGGATGGTGTGCAGATTTATATCGGTGAAGAATCCGGTTATCAAGCGTTTGATCATTGCAGTTTAGTCACATCCTCATACTCCATTAGTGACGAAGTGGTTGGGGTGCTGGGTGTAATCGGGCCTACTCGCATGGCCTATGAAAAGATTATCCCGTTCGTGGATGTTACTGCAAAATTATTAAGTGCGGCCTTGAATCCCAAAACATCATCCCCATTGTAAGCAATACAAGTATCACAAGTGCGTTTGCACGTTTCTAACTATCTAAGGGTTAATAACAAATGAGTACTGATCAACAAGCACCTGAAAATCAGGTTGAATCAGAAAGCCAATCCACAATTGACGAAACTGCCTTACCAGAACCGGTTGAACAGGCAGCATTAATCGACGAATTAAAACAAGAATTGCTGGCTGCTGAACAAAAAGCTCAAGAAAATTGGGACAAAGCCGTGCGCGTGCAAGCAGAAATGGAAAACCTGAAAAGACGTACCCAAAAGGATTTGGAAGATGCGCATAAGTTTGCTTTAACCAGTTTCGCAAAAGAATTATTGCCGGTTTTGGACAGCTTGGTGCTGGGTTTACAAGCCGCAACAGGTGATAGCGAAGACGTACAAAAATTCCGCGTTGGTTCCGAACTAACCATCAAGCAATTTGAAACCGTTTTTGAAAAATTTAAAATTGAAACCATTGATCCGCTGGGACAACCGTTTAATGCCGAGCAACACCAAGCCATGGTCATGCAGGAAATAGAAGGCGCCGAACCAAATAGCGTTGTTAATGTATTTCAGAAAGGTTATATGTTGAATGGTCGCCTATTGCGCCCAGCTATGGTAGTGGTTGCGAAACCATCCGAAAAAAAACCGGCAGTTGATACGCCAACAATTGACGAGCAGGCTTGAAGTCAAAAAAACAGCCCCCATATCGGTAACAACAAAAACATTTTTTATATAAATTCAAGTCCTGGAGCATGTAATGGCTAAAATTATTGGTATAGATTTAGGAACAACTAACTCTTGTGTGGCAGTATTGGAAAACGGCGTAGCTCGCGTAATTGAAAACAGCGAAGGCGCACGTACAACACCTTCGATTATTGCTTATAGCAGTGATGACGAAATTTTGGTTGGACAATCAGCCAAACGTCAGGCGGTCACTAACCCAAAAAATACTTTATTCGCAATTAAACGATTGATCGGTCGTCGTTTTAAAGATGATGTCGTGCAAAAAGACATCAAAATGGTTCCTTACAAAATTACTGAAGCTGAAAACGGTGATGCGTGGGTTGAAGTTAACGGCAAAAAAATGGCAGCTCCTGAAATTTCAGCGCGCATTTTAATGAAGCTGAAAAAAGATGCTGAAGCGTATTTAGGTGAAGAAGTTACTGAAGCCGTTATTACCGTTCCTGCGTACTTTAACGATTCACAACGTCAAGCCACTAAAGACGCTGGTCGAATTGCCGGTTTAGATGTAAAACGTATTATCAATGAGCCAACGGCATCTGCATTAGCTTTTGGTATGGATAAGCCGAAAGGCGACACCAAGATTGCAGTTTATGACTTGGGTGGCGGTACTTTCGACGTGTCCATCATTGAAATTGCTGAAATCGACGGCGAACACCAGTTTGAAGTGTTATCAACCAATGGTGATACTTTCTTGGGTGGTGAAGATTTTGACTCACGCGTTATTGAATATCTGGCTTCTGAGTTTAAGAAAGAAAGCGGTGTTGACGTGCACAATGATCCATTAGCCTTGCAACGTTTAAAAGAAGCGGCGGAAAAGGCCAAAATTGAATTGTCATCAAGCCAACAAACTGATGTAAATTTACCTTACATCACTGCGGACGCTTCTGGCCCTAAGCATTTAAACGTTAAATTAACACGTGCTAAACTGGAATCATTAGTTGAAGAATTGATTCTGCGTACTAAAGGTCCATGCGAAACAGCGTTAAAAGATGCGGGATTATCAGCTTCTGATATTCATGATGTGATTTTGGTTGGCGGTCAAACCCGTATGCCAAAAGTACAAGAAATGGTTAAAACCATTTTTGGACAAGAGCCGCGCAAAGACGTTAACCCTGACGAAGCGGTTGCTTTAGGTGCTGCTATTCAAGCGGGCGTGTTAGCTGGTGATGTTAAAGACGTATTGTTGCTCGACGTTATTCCACTTTCATTGGGTATTGAAACCATGGGTGGCGTAATGACCAAGTTAATCGAGAAAAACACCACGATCCCAACTAACGCGTCACAAGTGTTCTCAACGGCAGACGATAACCAAACTGCGGTAACGATTCATGTGTTGCAAGGTGAGCGGGAAGTGGCGGCGGCTAATAAATCATTAGGTCGCTTTGATTTGTCAGACATTCCGCCAGCATCACGCGGAGTGCCACAAATTGAAGTATCTTTTGATATTGATGCCAACGGTATCTTAAACGTGTCCGCTAAAGATAAGGCGACTGGCAAAAAACAGTCTATTGTTATTAAAGCATCCAGTGGTTTATCGGATGATGAAGTTGAACGCATGATTAAAGATGCTGAAGCGCATGCTGACGAAGACCGTAAGTTAACTGAACTGGTTGGCGCACGTAACCATGCGGATGGCTTGATTCACGCAACTGAAAAATCTGTTAAGGAACTGGGCGAGCAAGTCACTGCGGATGAGAAATCCAGCATTGAAGCGGCCATCAGCACCTTAAAAGAAGCAGTTAAAGGCGATGACAAAGCGGATATAGAAGCTAAAACCAATGCGTTAACTGAAATCTCCGGCAAGTTGGCTGAACGTGTTTACGCTCAAAAAGGCGCTGCTGATGAAGGAGCAACCGCTGGAACGTCTAGCGCTGGTGCCAGTGCATCAGGCCCGGCAGATGACAGCGTGGTTGATGCCGAGTTTGAAGAAGTTAAAGAAGACAAATAAGCTTAACAGCAACTTTGTAACCGTTCACTAATCGGTTACCCAGACTAAGGGCACGAAAGTTACAAAGGCTTACTTTGTGATCTTCGTGTCCTTTCTGGTTATTAAATTGCAGATATTTTTACTTACTGATCCCATAGCAATGGCTTTGGAAGTTTACTATCCAGCAAGATAACCAGTCTGTTCTCCCTCAGGTAGAAGGTTAGGATGAGGCGGTAAATTAAGCACAATTCTTGATTATATCGGCTCCCCAAACCTCTCCTGCTGGAGAGAGCTTTAATGACTTAGAAGTTAAGAAACCATCCCGCACCTGTCGTGCGGTTGTTTACAACATGGCAGCACTACGCTGTATCTCCTGGGTTAAGCCTTAGGAGCGGACTGAATCATGGCAAAAGAAGATTTTTACAAACTGTTGGGTGTTGAAAAAAACGCCAGTGATGCAGAAATTAAAAAAAGCTATCGCAGTAAGGCGATGAAGTTTCATCCCGATCGCAACAAAGATAATCCAGAACAAGCAGAAGCTAAGTTTAAGCAGATTAAGGAAGCTTACGAAATTCTATCTGACCCTAAAAAACGGGCCGCTTACGATCAGTTTGGGCATGCCGGTGTTGATCAGTCAATGGGCGGCGGACGTGGTGGTGCTGGTTTTGGTGCAGAAAGCTTTAGTGACGTATTCGGCGATGTGTTTGGTGACATATTTGGCGGCGGTCGCACGCGCAGCAGCGCTCAGCGTGGCGCAGATTTACGTTACAACCTGGAATTAACTCTGGAAGAAGCTGTATTTGGTACTGAGGCTAAAGTCCGTGTGCCAGTGATGGTTAGCTGCGGTGAGTGTAGCGGTTCTGGTGCCAAAAAAGGTTCATCACCTGTAATCTGTACTACCTGTCACGGACATGGTCAAGTGCGTATGCAGCAAGGGTTCTTTTCCGTGCAACAGACATGTCCAACCTGTCGCGGCACGGGCAAAATGATCAAAGATCCTTGTAACGCCTGTCATGGCAATGGCCGGGTGCAAGAAACCAAAACCTTGCAAGCTAAAATTCCACCAGGTGTAGATACCGGTGACAGAATTCGTTTGGCGGGTGAAGGCGAAGCGGGCGAACGCGGCGGCCCAGCTGGTGATCTGTATGTTCAAATCCAGGTTAAGGATCACTCGATTTTTGCACGTGATGGTGCCAATTTACATTGCGAAGTACCCATCAGTTTTGCGACAGCCTGTTTAGGCGGTGAAATTGAAGTGCCAACGCTTGATGGTAAGGTAATGTTAAAAATACCTTCCGAAACCCAAACCGGCAAATTGTTCCGCTTGCGCGGCAAAGGTGTAAAACCCGTTCGAGGCGGTGCCGTGGGCGATTTACTCTGCAAAGTGCAAATCGAAGTACCCGTGCATTTAACCAAAGAACAAAAAGCGTTAGTCGAAAAATTAGGTGAATCCTTATCGGGCGGCGGCAAACACCATAGCCCACAAGAATCTTCCTGGACGGACGGCGTTAAAAGCTTTTTTGACAAATTAACAGGTTAACACATGGTACGTATCGCAGTTGTCGGCGCTTCTGGCCGGATGGGACTTTGTTTGGTTAAAGCCGCCGTATTGGCTGAACAAGCTAAATTGACCGTAGTTACTTCGCGTACTGCTGTTGGTAAAGATGCGGGTGAGTTGATAGGTATCGGCGCCATAGGTGTAAACACCGTTGCCGATTTAGCTGCAAGCATGGATCAGTTTGATGTTTTAATTGATTTTACCCGCCCCGATGCCTCAATGGAGTTTATTGAACTTTGTCGTCAGGCGGGAAAAAAAGTTGTCATCGGCACCACTGGCTACACAGATGCTCAAAAAGCCTTGATCAATGAGGCCGCAAAAGACATCGCTATCGTGTTAGCGCCAAATTTTAGTATAGGGGTTAATTTATCGCTTAAGCTGCTGGAAATGGCCGCAAAAGTGATGGGTGATTATACGGACATTGAAATTATCGAAGCCCACCATCGTCATAAAATTGATGCACCTTCAGGTACCGCATTACGCATGGGAGAAGTAGTGGCGGCGACTTTAGGACGAGATCTTAAAGACTGCGCTATTTACGGTCGAGAAGGCAACACAGGCGAACGCGACCGCAAGACCATTGGTTTCTCAACCATACGCGCTGGTGATATTGTAGGCGAGCACACGGTCATGTTTGCCGACGAGGGCGAGCGATTGGAAATTACCCATAAAGCCAGTAGCCGCATGACTTTTGCCAATGGTGCAGTCAGAGCAGCCATTTGGCTGGCAACTAAACAAAATGGCATGTTTGATATGCAAAATGTGTTAGGTTTAAAAGCATTTTGATTGTTGGCCGCTAACATAAACCCAGTCATACCAATCCCAAAAAGTTCAGTTGCTACCCCATCTCCAACGTTAGAAGGTTGGGATTAGGGCTTTACAGAAAAAACTTATTGGGATTGGTATCAAATGAAATTGACTGCGCGAAGCCATGTTAAACGCCGGCCTCCACCGCAACCAGTTAAGTCATTGGTTCAAAAAAATTGCAGGATTACCCAGTTACTATTCGATCCGCTAATCAGATGCCAGAATGGTCGGATTTTGCCTGATTCAACACCAGGACATGCCATTCTGGTTGAGGTCCTGCCCCAAACAAAACTTATCAGCTTAGCTTATATGGCAATAACCAATGGCAGCCTTCCACAGCTCATAAAATTAGGTCATCTAAACTGACGTATAAACTAAGGGCGAAAACCTGCAATTTGCAGAAATCCACTTCCTCTAGCTATCAAGCGCCTGAACAAGCCAAACAGCCGCCTGTTTACCTAAAATACCAATCGCAACAAGTTTTTATTTAGAACCTTTATCTTAGTCTTCTCACATTGGAATCCGGGTAATATATGAACTTATTGGGATTGGTATAACTTTTATTATTTTGATACTAACTGAAGCTTTTCAGTAATCAGAAAAAGGTTTTATTTACTGTAGATAAAAACCAAGCATGAAGATATTGATCGTTTAGCTAAAGTTATTCCAGTAGTGAATACAAACAACATATTTAAAAGTCGGCGTAATCAAAATGTTTATAACTATTAGAAAATATTGTCGCTGGATGTTTATATTGCAGTGAAGTCGTTCGAATATATTTAATTGATATCAAACGTTAAAGCAAAGGTGACAATTTTAAAGTTACTGCTATAGTATTACAGTGTCGTTAAGCTAAAGCTATATAAAACGACCCGTATCAGATTTAATATTATTAACAAAATTAAAGGAAAACATCAATAATACCAATTTGATGTTTTTTTTCACTATCTGGTTTCCTCGTCTATAGACCGATAGTTGTTTCGCAAAAAATCCGCCGGCATGTTGTAATTTCCCTGTAGCCGGCACCGGCTATCGCTGCTGGAATGACGAATCTATCTTACAGTCTGACTTGTTGAAAGGCGCTTAAATCCAAAGATACAGGTAAAAACTTAAAATGCTCAAGTCGATTTACGTCGTTACCTATCAAATAAAAAAATATTTTTTTATATTTTTTCAAAATAAATCAGGCTAATTCCTCTGATTTTCTCTTGCCACAAGGCTACAGATAGAATCTGTTTATTATTTAATATGTTTGAAGTATTTCTATTTCTTACAGACACATAAATAGAATTATATTTAAAAACAGTTAACTCTAGGCGTTATTATTATGGTTCTATCAGCATAATTTAATCAGCATTAATTGTAAACAATCACTATTATTAAGGCGGCAAAGTTAAACCAACGCCATATATAGAGCTAAAAGTAAGCTATGCTATATATATTGAAATTTGACTATTACACCACAAAAGTTGAAAAAAAACGTGCTGGCCAGGTAATACCAATCCCAATAAGTTCCAATATTATCCCTGCATCAACGGACGAAGATTAGGATGAGGGATTTAAATAATAACTTATTGGGATTGATATAAGTTGATGTTTGCAATACTGGTGAGCAGATTTCGATAGAGTTTACAAGCAAAGAAGAGCGAATGGTGATTCGCTGATGACATCAGAAGTTTTATATTTAAATTTTATAAAGGAAGCAAATTGTGTATCGGTTTAAGACATTAAAATTAACTTTTATACCAATTGTTATTTTGACAGGGTGCAATTTGAACCCGCTACCCATTCTCGACACAGAAAGGCTGTCGATTATGATGAAAGATCAGGAGGAAATGTATGTCAAACAAGAGCCAGTGACTGGGCCGTTAACTTTCTATGACGCATTAGCCAGGGCGCTTAAATACAATTATGATCATCGGCTTACCATGATGGAAGCGGTGCTGCAGGATACGCAATTGGAAGTGGCTACATTGAATATGTTGCCTAAGTTGACTGCTAATGCGGGTTATCAGTTTAGAGACCGTAAACTGGGTTCCTCAAGTGAAGATTATTACAATCCTGGTAAGAATGTTTTTCGAACTGGACAGTATGCCACCTCGCAAGACCCCAGTCGCGGTATTGGCGATATAACGTTTGCCTGGAATGTGTTGGATTTTGGTGTCAGTTATTTTCAAGCTAAACAGCAAGCGGATCGAATTTTGATTGCTCAGGAGCGGCGCCGTAAAGTTGTTAATAATCTGATGAAGGAAGTTCTTCAGGCGTATTGGACAGCTAATATTGCCGACCGGTTGTTACCTAGGCTTGAGCCTGTGTTAGCTGAAGCGCAACATGCTTTGGAAATCAGTCATACGATAGAAAACGACAGATTACAGCCGTTAATAGGTGTTTTGGAATATCAGCGTAGTTTGTTGCGCATTATTGATCAACTTAAAAAGCTTAAAGCGGATTTGTCTATGGCCAAACCAAAACTGGCAGGCCTGATCAATGCGCCAATAAATTCTAATTTGGTATTAGTGCTACCTGATAAAACCCCCGAACCGCCCGAGTTAACTGCTAACTCTGCGGATTTGGAAAACATAGGTCTTTTTTATCGTGGTGATTTAAGAGAAGAAATCTATCAAGAGCGCATTAGTCGAGCGGATGTTTGGAAAGAAATGCTCAAAGTCTTACCAGGTTTAACCATTCCAGTTGGTATGAATTGGGATTCCAATTCCTTTTTGGTGGAGCAACTTTGGTTTGAGGCCGGCGCAAGAACCAGCATCAACCTGATTAATCTTATTGCAGCTCCAAAAATGTGGAAATCGGCCCAAACTCAAATTGAAGTGGCTAGAACACGTCGGAAGGCGCTTAGTATTGCAGCGTTGGTTCAGATTAATCTGGGCTATCAGCAATATTTGAAAGCTGTCGAAAGCTATAAAAGCTCAAGAGAGATTAATTAGGTGGACGAAGGGATTTATAAAGCCATGGCAAATAATGCCGAAAATGATGCCGGTTCTGAGCTGGAGCGAATTCATGCGGCAACCGCTTCCTTGGCGTCACAGCTAGAAACCGAACAAGGCATTGCTGATATTTATGGTGCGTTAGGTAATCTTTACGCTTCTATGGGATTAGATCCAGTGACCGGTGACATTGAGAATGTCACGGTGCGAGCTTTGGCGGTTAAGTTGGAACAGAGCCTAAACAATTGGTATAAAGGAAATTTGCCCAAATTACCGGCAATGCCAAACAGATCGAAGCCATCCATAAAACAAGCGGCTTTGGTTAATCAGAAAGTGTTGAATACCCCGGTCCTGTCATCCGCGCCTTCAGAAAAACAGATCCCCTTGCTTCCTGTTGCAGCGAGTAAGCTCTAACTTGTTTAAATAAAAATGAACTTTAAAAAGAAGATTATTGCTTACAGCGTTGCGTTTATGGGGTGCGTGTGCGGCCTGGCAAATGCTGAAAGTCAATCGCTTATTGCTTTCGAAAACCAAGCAACACCACCAGAGTCTGGCAAATCTGATGAGAGTCAGTTATTACGAGCACAGATTAAAGCCAGAGAAAGCACGCAAATAGCCAGTGAAATGGCTGGGCTTATTAATCAGTTAAAAATTAAGGACGGTGAGCGGTTTAAGGCAGGCCAGATTTTGGTCGGTTTTAACTGCTCACTTGAAGGGGCTCAGTTATCGAAAGCGAAAGCAACTTTAGATAAAAAAACTAAAACTCACGAAGTTAATCAGAAACTGGAAAATTTAAAATCCATTAGTACGTTACAACTTGATGTGTCCAGAACGGAGCAGGAAGAAGCCACCGCTGAAGTACAAGTCGCGCAAGCTATTCTTGAGCGATGTGTCATTCGCGCGCCATTTTCTGGCAAAGTAGTGGATGTAACAGCAAGAGCCTATCAGTCAGTGAGACCTGGCGATCCGTTAATGGAAATCATTAATGAAAGTGATCTGGAAGTAGAATTTATTGCGCCATCAAAAATGTTGCCACGTTTAAAATCAGGTAATTCATTGACAGTTCGATTGATGGAAACCAATAACAGCTATCACGCCAAAATTATCAGGTTAGGTGGCAAAGTTGATCCTGTCAGCCAGACGATTAAAGTCTATGCCGCCATTACCGATAGCAATGCTGAAGTATTACCGGGCATGAGCGGCTCAATCGAACTAGCGCCTGCAAAGTGAACGATCGATTTAATCAACAGTTATTGCGGCTGACGCTATTGCTGCAGTTGGAGCGTCGAGCCAGACAAGCTTTGGCTAAAGAATTACCTTATGTATTGGTTAATGAAACCGCTGAGTTGATTCCATATCGGCAAGCCCTATTGTGGCGGAAGGATGTTAACCAAATCGAATCCGCTTCCGGCGTGGTAAAGCCGGAACCGAACAGTCCTTATGTTTTGTGGTTGAAGGCTATTTTTGCAGCTATTGATTTTCCGCAAGAAGCGCCAGCCATCTTTTCGTTTACAGCCGATGATGTGCCGCAGGATCTGGCTAAAGACTGGTCAGAATGGTTGCCGCATTATGGTTTGCGTATTCCGTTGATGTCACCAGGCGAAATCAGTTATTGGTTGGTGTTATTTCGAGAAGAGGATTGGAACGACGCCGAAATTCACCTGATTTCTTATCTTGCGGAAGCCTATGGACATGCGTTGGCTTTAGCACAGGTTACCAGTCCTGTGACACGCTGGCGGGAAAAATTAAAACAGAAAAAACTGCAAACCCTCGTTGGTGGCGTGATACTGCTGTTGTTGTTTTTTCCAGTAAGACAATCTGTGCTAACCGAAGCGGAAGTAACGCCGTTTCAACCGAATATGGTTAGAGCGCCTCTGGAAGGTATTGTCGAGAGGTTTTATGTGCAACCGAATGAAGCGGTCAAAATTGGGCAGAAACTATTCTCACTGGATCAGACTGAATTACAAAGCCGAATTCAAGTTGCTAAGGAAAAACGGGACAGCGCTCAAACCGAGTATCTGCAAACTACGCAACAAGCCATGTTGGACCCAACTTTTAAATCAAAACTGGCAGGGTTGAAGAGTAAATGGGAGCAGGAATCGACAGAAGTGGAATATGTGCAATCGCTTTTAAATCGTAGTGAAGTCGTTGCTACGCTTAATGGTGTGACGGTATTTGATGATCCTAACGACTGGCTGGGCAAGCCGGTTAAACAGGGCGAAAAAATACTGGCGGTTGCTGATCCCAACGCAGTGGAGTTGGAAGTTCACTTGCCTATGGAAGACTTAATTACCTTAGAACAGGGCGCGGAAGTCTTGTTTTTTTCCAATATCAGCCCTCATAAACCTTTGGAGGCCAAGCTTAACTATTTTAGTTATCGTGCATCGCCAACGCCTGCGGAAGTTATGGCTTATCGCTTAAAAGCTACATTTGTTGATAAACAAAATTTGCCTCGATTAGGCTATCACGGCACGGCCAAATTATACGGAACCCATCGGCCCTTTATTTTATGGTTGTTACGTAAACCCATACGTACTCTGCGCTTATGGATGACGTTTTAAGTCTTGGTTTATTAGAAAAAGATAAGCCTCAGCCGTGGTTGATGTTGCGAGAAGAGCTTTCTTTACATCAAGGGCCGCTCGGATATGACGGCTCACCAACCTGGACTTTATACGATCCAGCCGTGCATCGTTATTTTCGGATCGGTTGGCTGGAATTTGAATGCTTGCGTCGCTGGGGTTTGGGTGATGCGGAGCAAATAGCCACATCCATTCAATCAGAGACAACATTATTTGCTGAAAGCACAGATATAGAACAGTTGATTGAATTTCTGAGTAGAAATAACTTGACCCAACCTCTGATGGGCTATGAAAACAGTCAACGTTTTGCAGAAACTAATCAGTTAAGCAAGCCGGGAATTTGGACTTGGCTGTTGCATAACTATCTGTTTTTTAGAGTTCCCTTAATAAAGCCGGATCCCTATCTTAAACGGATGCACGGCTTTATTAACCTGCTTTTTACGCGCCAATTTTTAATCTTACTGTGTTTTAGCGCCAGCGTTGCGGTTTATCTGGTTGCACAACAGTGGAGCTTATTTAGCCATAGCTTTATGTATAACTTAACCCCGGAGGGGTTGCTGGCAACGGTAGGGATGATGTCGTTATCAAAAGTTGTGCATGAAATGGGTCATGCCTTTGCAGCGAGCCAATTTGGTTGCCGAGTGCCGTCAATGGGTGTCGCGTTGCTTTTAGGTATGCCGGTTTTATGGACCGATGTAACCGATGCCTGGCGATTACCGCGCCGTCGAGATCGGCTAATTATTGATGCGGCCGGCATTATTGCAGAACTTAGCCTGGCGGTGGTGGCGACCATTTTATGGACAGTGCTGCCGGACGGGGCATTTCGCAGTGGTAGTTATCTATTAGCCAGTACCGCATGGTTGATCACCTTAACCATTAACCTAAATCCATTCATGCGCTTTGATGGTTATCATTTGATTGCTGATGCCTGGGATATACCCAATCTACAAGACCGATCTTTTGCGCTGGCCAGGTGGCGGCTTAGAGAAAGCCTGTTCGGTTTTGGTTTGGCCTCACCGGAGCATTGGTCAAAGTCACAACAAAAATGGCTGGTGATTTATGCTTTCAGTATTTGGATTTACCGGTTAATTCTATTTACAGGTATTGCCTGGGCGGTCTATTACTTCTTCTTTAAAGTCTTGGGATTGTTTCTATTTGCTGTTGAAATCGGCTGGTTTGTGCTTAGACCAATTTGGGCGGAAGTGGGCGTGTGGCGAAATTTATTTACCTTAAAAGGAACACCAATTCGGCCAAGGCCATCCTGGCTGATTCCATTGATAGCAATAGCGGCGTTATTTATACCCTGGCGTTCCAATTTGATTGTTCCGGGGTTATTTATTGCCGAGGCTGAGCACATGCTTTATGCAGTTGAAGCGGCTCAAGTCAAAGAAGTCTTGGTTAAAGAAGGTGATAACGTTGTTGTTGATCAAGTGATATTAAAGCTGGAATCGCCCGACTTGGATTATAAAATCCGGTTAGCCGAATTGAAATGGCAGGAGCTTAAGGAGCAATTATCCTCACAAAGTGTGGAAACTAAGCTGGCGCGCAATAACCCAAAAGACTTTGAAGAACTGCAATCGGTAGTGGCGGAAATAAGAGGGTATCGCAGTATTAAGGAAAAGTTGCAAGTGCGCGCTACCTTTAATGGCCGAATAAGGGATTTGTCTGATGCCATTGTTCCTGGTGAATGGCTGGCAAAAGATGAACCCATCGGACTGGTTAAAAACGCAAGTTCCAATGTAGTTGGTTATGTTGAAGAAGCAGATTTAGCCGAATTGATCATAGGGGGGGAAGGTGTGTTTTATCCTGAAGGAGGTGACGTTGCACCGATGCCCGTGCAGATCATTTCCATTGATGGCGCAGGTGCGCGCGAGCTAAAAATTGAAGAGCTGGCTTCAATTTATGGTGGTGAGTTAGCCGTTAGACAAGATGCTCAGAAACGGTTGATTCCTGCGCAAGGCATATACCGTATTCTCTTGTCAGCCCAATTAGCGCCGCAGAATACCTTGCGCGGCCGGATGAGTCTAAACACCACAGCCAAAAGCGTTGCCAGCAGGTTAATTCGCTTGATAACCATCACATTAATAAAAGAAAGTGGTTGGTAAATCAATGATGAATTTTTTTAGCAGGAATTGCTGTTTCTAACGTCTAAAAAAATATCCAAAAGCAGATGTAGATAAAAATTCAAATAAACCATGTTAAGTCATTGATAAAAAAAAGAAATGCAGCTATGAAAAATCAACAAAAAAGCCAGCACCGTAACCCAATAGCCCAAGCCAGCTCAGTCAGGTTAGCGCTGGAAAACCGGTTATTATTTGACGGGGCTGTCGTAGCGTCCGGTTCTGAAGTTCTGGATAATAAAACGGTATCGCAGGAAAATGGCACTGCACACCAAAATCAAGCAACCGCTTCAAAAGATTTAATTACGCCTGCTAGTGATTTTGGTTCAGATGCGGATTTTTTTAAACAATTAGCTACCGATTCCAAGCAATATGAAGTACAGCCAAGCGCCATCTTAACAAGTCTCTCGGCTGGTCCAGCCAACTCTCCCAATCTGATCATAGTGGATTCAAGAGTGGAAGGTTTGCAACAGTTATTGGCAAATCCACCGCAAGACACCTTGGTTAGAGTAATTGACGCCAACCAGGATGGTTACCAGCAAATCGCGCAGATATTGGATGAACGCCCCCAGACTACGCATTTAGAGATATATTCGGGACAACAGGATGGCAAGCAATGGTTGGGGTCCAGTGTTATTGCATCCAGGTTATCATTAGACGAAAGTCTGTATCTTGCTGATTGGGGAAATCATTTATTTCCAGATACTGAAGTACGATTTCATGGTGAAAAGAATCTGGGCAGCAGCACTTGGCTTGCGAACGTGCAAGCGCTAACTGGTGGACTGGTTAGCTGGACTCAGAATGATGCGTTTGGCGGTGATAATTACCCAGGTGCTGAAGTTGCGCCAAGTCAAGATAAGGAAGACCCAGCTGCGCAGAGTCAGACCAAGAACTCATTGGTATTTGTCGATACCTCAATTGAGAAATATCAGGATTTGCTGAAAGGGATTGATGCCTCAGCAACGGTTATTTTGCTTGACTCGCACAAAAATGAAGTGGAGCAAATGACCCAAGCTGTTTCTGGTTACGATAATATCAGCGCCATACATATTATTTCTCACGGCAGTGCAGGGCAGTTGAAACTGGGAGGTTCCCTCATCAATCTGGATACCATGCAAGGGCAGTACGCAAATCAACTGGCGTTGATTAAGCAACATCTCACGGATAATGCGGATATTTTTATTTATGGCTGCGATTTTGGAAAGGGCGCTTTAGGTCAGCAGGCAACCAACTTATTGGCTGAACTAACTGGCGCTGATGTTATTGATTCAACCAATGCTACAGGGAGTGCCAGTCTGGGAGGGGATTGGTTGCTTGAGCGTCAAACGGGGGTGATTGAAAATCAAATACCTTTTAGTGCCAGTGCCTTGGCAGCATTTCAGGGATTGTTAGATACGCCAGTTCCCAAGCTAACTCTCACCACGAATCAGACCGACGCTTTAATTGGCAGTAATTTAACATTCACAGCAACCTTTGATAATACCGCCACAACCGGTATAGGATATGCGCCCTTTATTGATTTACTGTTGCCTGTTACGGGTAAAGATGGTGCGGGTGCCCAAGTTGATGATGGGGTGAATTTTGTTTCTGCTACCTATTTGGGACAATCCGTTACCTCGTATACCATTACTTTTGATGCGGCAGGAAATGCCAAGCACCCGTTAGCTAAGAATAATACCGGCGCCGCTGTTACCGTTACCGCTGCCAGCTATGGTTTACAGCCAGGCGATAAATTAGTTGTGTTGGAATTGCCCTTTGGCAGTTACACGGCAGATCAACCGGCGGCACCTGTGTTAATAACCGCAAGCTTGAGTAATCTTGCTGATGTGGCCGGTAATACCAGTAAAGACTTAAAAATCTCGGCGCGGGCCGGGTTTCGGTTCGGACAGGATTCAAGCGATAATCCCACTACGGATCCGACCATTTTTCAGAGTGTGGCCCAAACTCTTACTGTGCATCCAACCGCAGTTACGCTTACACAAGCGGTTAGCGCTGTTGATTCTAAGCTGGTAACCGGACCAAATTCTACCAGTCAAATAGTCACAAGTGTTACACCTGGGGCTGGGCTTACATTCACCAATTTTGATGTAACGCAAACCCTGCCTGATACCATGATGATTAAGGCAATTTCACCCGGTGCAGGTGGAACGGTAACATCGCTTACCCTGCCAGATGGCACGGTACTGACCGCAACAAGTGCAATCAATGCTGCCTTGTCGGCAGGCACATTTTTGCAATCTTATACCGTTCGCTACGCTACCCTAAATGCCCCTCAGACAGTCGGTGTAGATTTTTATATTCCGCAGAATGACTATGCCGGAAATCCCATACTAAATCCCGTTAGCGGTGATGCCAGAACAATTACCATAGCGCCGGCATCTGGCTCAGGCTCCTTAACACCTATTGATACCAGGGATGCTGCGGCCGTTGTCTCGGTAATATCAAATGCAGGTGTTTCGGCTACATTTCAAGCGCAGGCAATAACCATACTAAAAACCGTAACCATACAAACCAATACTGGCGCCGCCAGCGTTACACCCGGTGATACGCTTGAATATAATCTAAAAATCAGCCTGTCCGATTATTTTGCGTTTGGTAAAGACGTCAGCGGTAGTGGATCGTGGTTGGTTAATGACGTGCTTGGTGATGGACAGACCTGGAAAAGTAGTTTTACACCGACATTGTCTTACACGGACAGCACCGGTAGTCATTCGGTAACCTTGGTTCGGGGAACTGATTTTTTTGTTGGCAATGCGTCAGGTAACAATTCAGGCGCTAAAGCGGCGAATGGGAAAACCTATCTGCAATTTGATTTAGCGAACATATTAACGCGTTTACAAGGTGACTTGCAGGGGGATTCGGTTTTGAACGGTGCCAGTACGGTCACCATCGTGTTGCGTTCAACACCGGATGATGCGTTTACCAATCCGCCCGTTAATACAATCAGCGAAGGAGATATTATAAGTAACGATGTTACTGTGGATGGCACTTTACTAAACAACGGGCTGGCGCTGACGGGACAATCAGAACCAGACACATCCAGTGTACAATCCATAGTTAAAAACTCGTCTGTCAACACAGCCATTATCGCCATTAACGGCGTTGTCGGCGCGCCAACTACCATGAAAGCCTGCGATGTCATTACCGTAAAGCTAAGTTACGATTTAACCACAGGCGATTATGAAAATTTTAAGTTAAAGTCATTTTTACCATTGCCCCTATTGATGGCTAACGATCCAAATACCGATGGTGTAACCGGTGATGTTTGGGGGGCAGCCGGCACTTACACGGCCGGCGGCAGCTTACCTGCCGTGGGGCAATGGATGTACGGCGCGGCCAATACCAATCCCGGGCTGGTAACGAGTGTGGTTGCGGATGGTACAGCAAATTCTTTAACCTTTAATTTTGGTAATTATTCCAGCCTAACCAACAATCCTAAAACCGTAGAGATAATTTACTCGATTATGGTGGGTGATTTACCCTTTGTAGACGGTTTTAATTTAGCCCTGCTGGCACAAGCTACCCAGGATGCAACACCAACCCGAAGCGCGTTTGCTAATGAGCACTTAATCGCCATAAAGCTGGCCCAACCCGATGTTTTTATTAAAACCGGGGTGGTTAGCGTTACCAACCCCGGTGCAAGTGTTACTGGCGCAACCGGTACCTGGCAAGCTGCCGGAACGGCTGGTAGCTCGCTGCCGTTTTCCGGCACAATTACCACTGCCAGTGCGGTTGATGGCAATTTAACTAATTTTGATGCAGGTGACACGATCCGGCTTGCTACAGCCGTTGAAAACAAGGGAGGCAGGGCTGCTTTTGATGTTAGTGCAACCGTTGGTGCGTTGCCGGCAGGATTAAGCTTTATCGGCGGCAGCTTGAGTACAGCTAACCTTAAAGTGGCTCGCGGAGATGGCAGCTTGCTCAGCTTGGGAACAGATTACAGTGTATCAGGGAATATCGTCACGTTTCTTGATAATAACAATATCGGCACCCTGGGTGCTGGCCATGATGATGCCGGGGTCGCTGTAACCAATGGCAGCAATGTGGCTGTTATTACCTATGATGTGCAAGCGGATGCTACCGTCAAGGCTGCGCAAAATTTTGTCACAAACGCCAGCTTAACCCATTATGCCGCTTGCAAGGGTGACGCGGATATTAGCCTCACGGATTTAACAGATTCAGCGACTGAGTTAGTTGCCACGCCCACTGTAACTAAGGTGTTTCAGGGCGGCACGATTACCAGCGATGATTCCAGCAGTGCCAGTACGACTGGCGCTAACCTGGTGGTTGGTGAATCCATGTTGTACGATATAAAAGTCACCTTACCGGAAGGCAGCACGCAGAGTTTACGGATTGATGACTTAATTCCGGCCGGTATGCGCCTGGATACCGCATACAACGCCATCGGCTATCAACTTGTTACCACTGCCATTGCCAGTGGTGGCTCCTTGACCGCAGATTTTAACGGCGCTATCACTGTTAACACACTAGCAGCAACGCCTTCAGGGGTATTAGGTACAGACGGCATTGATGCGCGGTTAACCTTCTCGGCAACCACCACTGCACCGGATAACATTGCCAGCAACAATACTTTTGTGATCAGAGTGAGGCTGATTGTCGATAACATTGCGGCTAATCAAGCGGCCACGACATTAATCAACCAAACAAAAATGATTTACAGTGATGTTGACGGTAACGCAACAGGGGTTGCAGTTGATGTTACTGTGGGTCCAAGTAATGCGCCAGTCATCACCCTACGTGAGCCTGTTCTGGTTATGACGAATGTAGTTGATACGGATATAGCAACGCCTGGGTTGCAATGGACCTCGGTTGATGCGGGTGATGTGCTTGAATACACAGTCACTATTACCAATCCTTCTGGTGTCACCAGTGTTAATGCCTATGATCTGATGGTCAGCAATCCCTTTCCAAGCCAGCTTAGTTCAATCACATTGATGTCGGCACTGAAAGGCGCGACAAATGTTTCCAGTCTTTTTGAGATAACAGGTAATACGTTACAGACGCTGACCGGTACTGCGGGGAATTCAAGTGTAAACCTGGATATAGCGCCTGGCGAAAGTATTGTGCTGGTTGTGCGCGGTACGGTAAATAGCAGCGCGCCCAGTGTCGATAGTTTTGTTAGCACTCCGGAACTGCGCTGGACCAGCATGGATAGCGCCAATAATTTAGTGGCTGCACAAAATGTCGATGAGCGCACAGGGGCGGGCGGGGTATTGAATGATTACCACATTACTACACCCGTCTGGGTTAATGTGGTTCCGCTTGCACCCAGTTTAAGCCATGTTGGTGGATTAGCGGATACAGCTGCGCCTTCGCCAACCACGGGTCCCGAGACAGTCGCCATAGCTGAAATTGTTCGCTACCGGGTAGTCGTTCGTATTCCGGAAGGCGCGAATAATGCTTTCAATGTGCAAGCCAATTTACCCAGTGGTTTGTCGTACATCAATGATGGGACAACCAAAGTTGGGCTTATTGCTAACGAAGCGGGGATTACATCAAGTATTGCCGGATTAACCAGTGGTGGCAGTCTTGCCATTGTTGGTAACGGGTTGTCACTTGAAGCCGCTGATATTGTAGCAAACCTATCCAACGGCCCGACCGCAGTATTGGCGACTGGACAAATCGACACGTCTACAGCCCAGGCACCGGTCTTTAATCTTGGAGACTTGAGTAATATCGATAGCGATGCGGATGCTGAATTTGTGGTTATAGAATTTAACGCTCGAGTAGATAATATCGTAGCTAACGATACCGCAGATGCTTTCAATGTAAACATTCTAGCAAGAATAGGTACATTGGTTACTGGTACATCGAATACGGTCGTTGAAAACGTAGTGGAACCAAAAATCACCAATTTAACCAAAGTGCTGACAGCCTTTAACCCGGCGATTAATAGCACCACCGGACAGGCTACCATCACCCTTAGTTTTAGTAATACCGGCGATGGCGCAGCCAATAACATCAAACTAACCGACAGTGTTATTAGCGGCAGCAATTACACAATCACTTCCGTAACTATCGGGGGTATCAGCTATGCAATGAACGCTTTGCCTGCGGGTGTCATGGCATCAACTGCAAGTGCAATTGCTGTTGACTTTACCCAATTGGCGATTGGTACTTCGGTATCTGTTGTTTACACGGTTGAAGTTCCTACAAGTAGCGCAATCGCATCCAGTAACGCCGTAGTAACTTATTCCAGTTTACCAGAGTCGTTTACCGGTTTTGCCGGTTCAAGTCTGGGTGCGGATGCAACGGTCAGTGGTGAACGTGACGGTAGCGGCGGCGTGGCTGCTCCAAACAGCTATATGGCATCAGAAGGGGCGGGTATTGGCATTATCTCCGGTACGCTTTGGGATGACAGCCGCATTCCCAATGGTCTGGTTGACACTGGCGAGACGCGCCTGGCCGGGCAAACGGTAACCCTGATTTGGGCTGGAGCGGACGGCAATATCGGCACTGGCTCGGATAATTTAAGCTTTACCACAACCACCGATAGCAATGGCAGCTATCATTTTGGCGCGCTTCCAGCGGGAGTTTATCGCATTACCGGGCCAAACAGCGGTGGCACCATCAGTTATAACGCACAGTCTTTTAATGTTCGCTATGATAGCGATGGTCTGGTGCTAGGTAAAATCGACCTTAATATCGCTGAAGCAGGCTCAGCAAGTGCCAATATAGGTTACGTGCAATTGAACGATGCACCTGTTAATACGGTGGTTGGTGCACAAACTGTTGCCGAAGATAATCCATTACTAATTTCCGGCCTATCAGTAGCCGACTCTGATGCGGGCATTAGCATCATCACCATGCAACTAAGCGTTCTACATGGTGCGTTAGCGGTGGTCTTGTCGGGCAGTGCCACTATTTCCGCAGGCGCAAATAATAGCGGAAACTTGACTATTTCTGGTACGCAGAATGAAATCAATGCAACGTTAACGTCTTTAAGTTATACCCCAACCAACAATTTCAATGGCAGTGACACGCTGACAGTCTTAAGTAATGACAAAGGCAATACCGGTGATTTTGATGGTAACGGTATTCCCAGTCAGGCCACAGATGCACGCACAGATACCGACACCGTTGCCATTACAGTCACTGCTGTCGATGATGCGCCTGTAAATACCTTGCCTGCCACGTTCCAGACAAACGAAGACACATCGCTCAAACTATCTGGCTTGGCCGTTGTGGATGTTGATGCCGGTGCGGCCCCGATAACCGTAACGTTAAGTGTTGACGCAGGCACGCTCACCGCCAGTGGGACAGGCAGTGTTACCGTGCTGGGCTCGGGAACCGGGACTTTGATTCTTACCGGCGCACAAGCCAACATCAATAGCTTTCTGAGCAGCGTGGCATCTCAACCTGTGTTCGTCCCAGTTGCAAATGCCAATGGTGCTGTCACATTAACGATGACGACAAATGATCTGGGCAACACGGGCAGTGGCGGTCCTCTGAGCGATATTGATACCGCCATCATCACCGTTACACCCGTTAATGACCCGCCAGTTATTGATCTAAATAGTGCAACTGCAGGAACCGGTTACAGTACCAGCTATCAAGAAAATGGCTCAGGAGTTACTATTGTCAATAGCGATATTCATGTTAGCGATATTGATAATACAAATTTGTCCAGTGCGACAGTCGTGCTTACTAACGCCCAGTTGGGTGATGTGCTTGCGGTGGGTAGTTTGCCTGCCGGCATTACTGCAATTGTTGATATTTCTGTGCCAGGTAAAATTACAGTTAAATTGACTGGCACAGCGACAGTCGCCGATTACCAAACCGCACTACAAGTCATTACCTTTAATAATAGCACAGACTTGGCGTTGCCTGCTCAGGCGGTGGATCGAAGTCTTAATATAACGGTCAACGATGGCATAGCGGACTCCAATGTGGCGGTTACGACCATTGCGATCAACCTTGTTCCAGATCCCGTTGATGATGCTTTTTCAGGTAACGAAGATTCAACAATCACCGGTAACGTGTTAACAAATGACACCGACATCGGCACAACACCCGGCATTGCCAACCCATTAGCTATCAGCACTGCGCCAGCGCATGGCACGTTAACGTCTTTCAATACCGCAACCGGTGCGTTTGTTTATACACCGGACCCCAACTATAAGGGGTCCGATAGTTTTATCTACAGCTATACCGATGCTGATGGCGACAGTAAAACCGCCACGGTTATGCTTACGGTTAATGATGTCAACGACGCGCCTGCTGGCACCGACAATACCGTAACGATTAATGAGGATGCAATCTATAGTTTTTCGGCAGCAGACTTTGGTTTTACCGATCTTAATGACAGCCCGGCCAACACGCTTGCATCCGTCTTGATAACCAGTTTGCCACCAGCAAACCAGGGCGTACTTAACATAGGGGGTATTGCGGTTACGCCAGGACAAGAGCTAACCCTGGCACAGATTGCCACACTAACCTTTACCCCGGCAGCGAATATCAATGGCTCCGGACTGGGCGGTTTTAGTTTTCAGGTGCGTGATAATGGCGGGATCGCTAATGGCGGGGTTAATCTGGATCCAAGCCCGAATACCTTCCAATTTGATATTACCCCGGTTGATGATCCGTTAACCATTACCAATCTAAATAACGGCAGCATTGCAGGTACGGACGGTTCCGTTTTAGAAACTGATTTGGCGGCAGGCTCAAATCCGTCCGGTACAGGCGAAACCCTGTCTGGCAGCTTTAATATCAGTGCGCCGGATGGTATCGTAAAATTGAATATCGCGGGTACGGATGTCAGCTTGGCGGCATTAACTGCCAGTGCCAGCTCGCCAGTGGTTATACCCACTGCTTACGGCTCGCTTGTTATTAATGGATTTAATACCACCACTGGCGAAGTCAATTACACGTTTACCCTAAACTCGCCCGCAGATCACAGTGGAAACGCTGCTGTTAGCGATGTCATTGCGCTCAATCTGTACGATACCCAAGGCGACAGCCAGACTGCCACATTAAACATGGCCATTATTGATGATGCGCCCATTGCACGTAATGACATTGATGAAGTTGTTAATAAAGCCGGTAAGCCTTCCAGCACAGCTTATGGTAATGTTATAACTGCAAATAATGCCGGTGCCGGGGGCTTAACTGACCCAAACACAAACGATGGTGTAGCTGATACACTTGGTGCAGATGCTTTAATACCACCTGTAACAGGGGTGGTGGCAGGCACAGGCAGTCCAGATGCTGCTAATATCGGCGTTACCACTGCGGGCAGTTACGGCAGCCTGATACTCAATGCGGATGGTAGCTATACCTATACGCCAGACTTCGCCAATCCAGCGGTTTCGGGTCTGACATCAAGCAACTCAATCATTGATACGTTCACCTATCAAATTACCGACAGTGATGGTGATACCAGCACCGCCACCCTAAAGATTTCCATCTTCGGTATTCCTGCCATTATGGGTTTGTATGATGGCAGCGTGGCCGGCACCGATGGCTCGGTACTTGAGTCTGATCTGAATACCGGTAGCAACGCGATTGGCGCTGGTGAAGTGCTCAATGGCTCATTCTCCGCTGTTGTTGAGGGCGGTGCGCATTCACTTAGCACTATAACCGTGGCCAGCACGGACATAAGTGCTGCAAGCTTAAGTACGGTAAGCACAAGTGCGCCGATTCTGGTTAACACAAGCTATGGTGTGCTTGCCATTACCGGTTTTGACAGCATTACCGGTGTGGTTAACTACACGTATACCTTGATCAGTCCGGCGAACCAGGCAAACGGGGCGGTTACGGATGATATTACTGTCTCTGTTACCGATGCGTTGGGCGATACCGGCACCGCAACCCTGCGTGTTGCCATTACCGATGATGTGCCTGTTGCAAACGCTGACACCAACACCATTACTGAAGACACCGCAACCGCTGTGACGGGTGATGTCACTAGCAATGATGCCCTGGGCGCTGACACAAAAACCAACCCGGTTACCGGTGTGGTTGCAGGCAGTAATACGCCGCTATCAACCAATATCGGTAATGCTACTAACGGTGACTACGGTAGCCTGTTACTGAATGCTGACGGCACTTACAGCTATACCTTGGACAATGCCAACCCTGCGGTGCAGGCATTGGCGGCCGGACAAACCGTCCACGATGTGTTCACCTATCAAATCACCGATAGTGATGGCAGTACGATGACCGCAACATTAACTATTGATGTTACTGGCGGCAATGATAGTCCGGTCGCGGCCGATGATAACAGTGATGCGCTTGAGGCGAGTGGAGTGGCTAATGACAAACCTGGTAGTGATGCCACGGGTAATGTGTTTAGCAATGACAACGATGTTGACAATGCAGTTAGCAGCTTTATGGTCACTGACATTCGCGCTGGTGCAACGGAAGGCGCTGGTACAGCCGGCATTGTGGGCAGCGCTCTGGTGGGAGTTTACGGAACACTCACTATGAACATTGATGGCAGCTACAACTATGTAATCGACAACAATAACGCCAGTGTACAAGCGTTAAATGCGGGAGATACGCTCACCGATAGCTTTAATTACACCCTAAGTGACGGCAGCGGCGGCAGTGACACTGCGGTGCTCAATGTAACAATTAATGGTGCCAATGATCATCCTGTGGCCGTTGATGATACAGCCAGCGCGGTGGAAGCTGGCGTATTAGCCAGCGCAAACATAGGCAGCGATGCCATTGGCAATGTGTTAAGTAACGACACCGACATAGACAATGCCCTCAGCAGTTTTACGGTAACTGAAATCCGTACCGGTGCTGTTGAAGGTTTGGGTAATGCCGGTACAGTCAGCACCAGCACTATGTCAGATGGCACACTGCTTAGCGGCAGTTACGGTAGTCTTTGGATTCATGTTGATGGCCGTTATGACTATATCGTTGATAACAATAACTCAGTCGTGCAAGCTCTTAAAGTCGGGGAATCGCTTACAGACAGCTTTAACTACACCATGAATGATGGTAGTGGCGGTAGCGACATGGCCGTGCTTACCATTACCATCAATGGCTCTAACGATCAGCCAATTGCTGTAGATGATGCGTATCTAATGTCGGAAGACGACACGTCCATAACACTAACTCCCTTAGCATTGGATACCGACGGTGAAGGGGACAGTTTGGCGGTCACCAGTATCAATCATGTTGCTTTGACTCCTGGCATCGCTCAGACCATAACCGTTGCTGAAGGTGTGCTTGAAATCAGTGCTGACGGCCTGATCACCTTTACACCCAAACCGGATTATAACGGTACCGTCACCATTGCTTATGAAATCAGTGATGGTCATGGCGGTACAGCCAGTGCCAATCAGGTGATTACGGTTAGCGCACTGACAGATATTGTACCGGACGCGTTAGCCGTTGATCCAAACACCAGCATTTCTTATAACCCCATTTTGGGAACCCATGGTGCATCCGCCGACAGCTTTGCCAGTACTGCTGAAATCACCGCTATTAACGGCATTCCGATTTCTATTGGTGACAGCGTTATTGTTGCTAATGGCACCGTTACATTAGGCACTGATAACATCCTGACTTTTACGCCGACGACTGACTTTACCGGTACAACTACCTACAGTTACACGGTTACTTCGGGCGGCGTTACCGAAACAGCGACGGAAACCCTGTTCGTTCGACCGCAGATAAAAATTGACGATGTAACAGTTGATGAGTCAGCTGGCACAGCAACCTTCACCGTAACCTTAAGTACCGCAAGTGCTGACACCATAACCGTTAATTACGGCACCAGCAGCGGCTCCGCTACCCATAATGTCGACTTTACCGGCTTAAGCGGACAGTTGACCTTTGCACCAGGCGTGCTCAGTCAGACCATTACCGTGCCTATCAGCGAAGACACTGTATTTGAAGGCACTGAACTGTTTAACCTTAACTTGCTCGATGCCAGCAACGCCACGATTGTCGACAATCTGGGGTTAGGCACGATTAACGACAATGACTTGGCACCGAAAATTGATAGTGTATCTAGTCCAAGCGTCCATGAAGGCGGTAATTTAGACTTTGTAATCACCTTAAGCAACCCAAGTGCCACGCCGACCACCGTCACGCTAACGCCGGCTTCAAGCACTGCAGCACTGGGCACCGATACCCAACCGCTTGAAGTTAGTTTTGATGGCGGCATCACCTTTGTGCCGCTAACTGGCACGACCGTGGATGTGCCCGCTGGAGCGACTGGATTCATCGTCAGAATACCAACGCTAACCGATCTGTTTGCAGAAGGCGACGAAACGGTTTTACTCGGTGTGAGTACGCCAAATACCGTAATGCCGGTTGTTGGGACGGGAACCATCATCGATACCACCGCGTTGTCTGTATCAATTAGCGATGCCGCACCCGTAGCCGAAGGCGGCAACCTGAGTTATACCGTCAGCTTAAACGGCATCTCAACAACCGACATCAGCATCCCGGTATCTTACAGCGGCAGGGCAGCCGATGGCAGTGATTTCACCAGCGTTGCCTATGTGATCATTCCAGCAGGCTCAAGTACGGGTGTGTTGACGATTCCTACCTTAGCGGATAACATCGTGGAAGGTGCGGAAACAATCACCGTTAACTTGGGCAAACCCACTGGCCAGCCAGCGAGTGCGCCCCAGGTTACCGTGGCAGATGGCACAGGGGTTGGTGTTATCATCGACAATACCGCCCTGACCGTGTCCATTAGTGACGCGCCCATAATTCAAGAAGGCGGTAAATTGGTTTATACCGTGACCATGACGGGAACGTCGGTGACAGCCATTACCATTCCGGTCACCTTCAGCGGCACGGCAGCCGATGGCATTGATTATACGCAGGTAGCTTATGTCACTATTCCAGCTGGCTCAAACACGGGTATTCTATCCTTACCAACCATAAAAGAGCGTCTGGTAGAAGCAACTGAAACCGTTGAAGTAACTTTAGGCCTACCAAATAACCCTGCCGTAACCGTAAATGACGGGTTTGGCTTGGGAAACATTAACGATACTAATCTCCCGCCAGTGGTTAACGATGAAGGATTTATCCGGTCATCGCCCGATTCCCCAATAGCGGGTAATGTGTTAAGTAACGACAGTGATCCCAATGGCGATGCTTTAACAGTAACTGAGTTTACCATAGCCGGTTTAGGCACATTTCCTGCCGGCACAAAAGTAACAATTCCCAATGTTGGAAGCCTCATTATCAATCCGGACGGCAGTTTTATTTTTAATCCCAAAGCGGATTATCAAGGCTCTGCGCCTTTGGTTACTTATAAGGTATCCGATGGAACCAATACGCAAGTTGGCACACTGTCATTAACTATTTCTGCACAAAATACCGATAATATCGGTGCGTTAATCCTGCTTGCCAATCCTAAACCAGCATTAAGTAATGATCTGCCAAGCTCTCAATATTCCCTGTCGCCATTTAGGGAGCCTGATAGTCAATGGAGCAGTGAAGAACCCAGTCACCCTTCAAGACTAAGCTGGACAGGGGAACTATGGGATTATGATCTGTATCTGACTGGTTCATTACGAAATCAAGTGGTACTTGAAGAAAGTAGTTACACTTTTTACATTCCGCTTGGCACTTTCCGGCATTCTAATCCAAACGAACCGTTAAAATATGAAGCCACTCGAATTGATGGTTCACCCTTGCCCGATTGGTTGAGGTTTGATCCAAAACTACTGCGATTTAGTGGCGTTCCTCCCAAAGGCTCGTTAAATGAAGAGGTGATGGTTAAAGCGTCTGATCGCTATGGAAAAAATGCCTTTGCAACGTTTAAAGTTACGGTTAACAAAGAGGTTAGTAAACGTGAATTTTCTAAAACTCATATTAAACCGACCTATCAAAAAGATAAAATTGCCAATAGTCACATCGGCAAAGTCAGTTTTAATGATCAGGTTGGTCAAATGGGAAAATTGACATGGCTAATGGAAAGTAGAGCGTTAATAGACAGTTTGAGCGGGTTAGATAAGTCGCGGAATTTATAATTGGTCTGATTGTCATAGCCCTTAATAAGGCGTTGCTGAGGTGGATTGCAATAAGCTTGCTGCAAGGTTACAGTTAACACAGAAATCATCACCCAAAAGTCAGACGGAGAATAACTAGAATGACGACACGCAAATTGCTTTTTCAATACAGCTTGGGATTGGTATTGGCCTGCGCCGCCAGCGCTGCTTTATCGGCAGATTATGATCGCACCGGCGTTGAAGCCATCTTGGCGAAAGCCAGCGCGCAAAGTCCAGCTGATCTAAAGCGCAAGGATTTAGCGGGCTTAAATTTGTCTGGTTTGGATTTTAGACAGGCTGATTTATGGGGATCTGATTTACGCAATGCCAATTTCAGCAACGCTGACTTATCCGGTTTAAATTTAGATTTGACCGTAATGTCCAATATCAATCTATCCGGCGCCAATTTGGCCAATACCAGTATATTTGGGGTGCATATGGGTAGCGCAAAACTGGTTAAGGCTAATTTAACGGGTAGTCGCATCATTGCAACCTTGGATCGCGCCGATTTAAATCATGCCGACCTAAGCAACGCCAATTGGGGCGTGGATATGAAAAATCAACCGATGGGCTTAATGCGGGTTACTTTAAATAGCGTTAACTTATCAGGTGCTAATTTAAGCCATGCCGATTTAAACCGAGCTTTAATGCGCTTTGCCAATCTGAATGGTGCAACGCTCACCAATGCTAATTTGCAAGGCGTTGACTTGTCCGGGGCGGATTTAAGTAATGCCGATTTATCCGGTGCAGACTTTTCGGACAGTAAAGTCAATAATGCCAATTTTACCGGTGCCGATTTGAGCGGTACAAAATTTAATGGTGTTAAGGGAAGGGCTGAAATGATCGGTCTGGAGGCCAGCAAAAACTTAGCAAAGGCCGTGTTTGATCAATAGCTGTATGCGACTGTTAGCGCTAATTTTACTTATACTCCTGGTTCAAGTCGGTTGCGCGCCGGTATTTCATCCGCCCAGCGAAAAGCAGCAAGCCGCTCAGTTACGTCCAAAAGTTTTCGTAACAGAAGACGGTGCCAGTTTACCCCTAAGGCAATGGCTGCCTAAACAAGAAGTGCGCGCCATTTTAGTAGCACTGCACGGTTTTAACGATTACAGCCAATTTTTTACTGAGCCTGCCAACTATTTGAGCGCACAAGGTATTGCCTGTTTTGCCTATGACCAGCGTGGATTTGGCGCTGGCACCAAGCGTGGATCTTGGGCGGGTACTCAGGCTTATACGCAAGATTTATTCAGCTTGATCGGTTTGCTAAAACAACGATACCCGCATAAACCGGTTTATGTTTTAGGTGAAAGCATGGGCGGGGCCGTTGTGATTGCTGCCATGAGCCAATCCCCCAAACTGCCAGTGGATGGCATCATTTTATCTGCGCCAGCCGTTTGGGCCAGAGCTACCATGCCTTGGTATCAAACCACATTACTATGGACACTGGCACACAGCATGCCCTGGTTAACCTTGACAGGGGAGGGCGTGCACGTAATGCCGTCCGATAACATTGAAATGTTGCGCGCTTTAGGCCGTGATCCCTGGATAATTAAAGCCACGCGCGTAGAAGCCATTTATGGCTTAACTGACTTAATGGATGTTGCGTTTAATAATGCCCCCGCTTTAGATACGAAGACTTTGCTGCTGTACGGCGAAAAAGATGAAATCATCCCTAAAAAACCGACCCAGCTTTTTGTTAATCAATTGCGCGGAACAAATAAAACCGTGGCTGTTTACGAGCAAGGCTATCACATGCTATTGCGTGATTTACACGCAGCTACCGCATGGCATGATATTGCCAATTGGATTAACGATAAGCAAACAAAACTGCCTTCTGGCGCTGATAACAGGGCAAAGCAATGGTTGTTAAGTTCGGATGATGCTCAGGAGGCGGCCTTGGATTGAAAAGCGATGTCGACTAGCCATGTTTCACCTGCGCTATTTGACGCGATTATTTCATCTGCATTTTTAAACCAGCACTACAAAAATAAACCCGATCGCAATATTGAGCCATTAACTGGGCAGCTTTACCAGATAAATCAACAAACTGCCTGGCCAAAGCATTGTCTGGAATAACGCCCATCCCAACTTCGTTTTGCACAAGCACCAAAGAAACCGGCAGCCGCATAACGGCTTCCAATTCCAGTAAAATCAATGTGTCGGAAATTTGATGATAAAGCGCATTATTAAGCCATAGCGTTATACATTCCACTAGCACTGGCTGTTGGCAGGTTTGCAGGGTTTTTAGTAACTGGAGCGGTTCTTCAATGGTAGTAAACAACGCTTGACGACGCTGCCGGTGCACGGCAACTCTGGCAGCCATCTCGGCATCAAACAACTCGTTGGTTGCCAGATAATACGGCTTATTTGTACCAGCGCTTTCCAGGATATAGGTTTCAGCCAATCTGGATTTACCGCTTTTTACTCCGCCAATAAATAAGGTTTTCATATGTTTTCAACGGCTGGTTGCTGCAATTTCTAATTTGCTGAAAACAGCCGGCCTAAGCTTAAATGATAAATGTCTTTTAGAAACGGCATAGGATCGCGCCATTTAAAAACATAAAAATGTTGCGCGGTAAGATAGTGATTAAAAAATGCGGCCAGCTCATTATAAGTATTAAAAACCAAAGACTTATCTTGAATAGATTTTGGCTTAAAGAGTAAAATCAACATGCGCTTTAATTCCGGGATAAAGAACATGCAGCGGATACCAAAACGTATATCAGGTTGATCTGGAATCTTGCCTAGTGCTTGTATGCTGTAATGGGTCCAGCCAAAATTGGCTTGGGCATGATAGGCTAACGGCAGACTCCCCCAAAAACGCCCGTTGATTTCCATGAGTACCGCTTCATTGGTTGTTGGATTAAACCGGTACTCAACCATCGCGGGACCTTCCCATTGCACTTTTTTTAATAACGCAATGGATTGTTGAAATAGCAAGTGATGTTCGGATAAGTCAACGCTTTCTGCGAGACAAGAAAATCCACCTTCCGGCGGCCATTCATGAATTCTTTTATGCTGAAAACTTAAAACAGCTTCCCCATTGTGCATGTAGATCATTTGCCCCAAACCGTACCCTGGGCAATAGCTCTGTATCATGGGGTAATGTTTAATAGGATCGTATTTTGCTAAAGCGGCGGTTAATTCTGGTTTTGAATAGCAATATTCACATTTTAGAAACGGGATGTTGTGTGTGTTTAACAGTGATATGACATCGTTTGGGTTAGCCCATTTCAAAATAACAGGAAACCGGATGTCTTCAGGTGGAACGCCGTTTACTGCTGAATATTCAATCGGCGTGTTAATACCTATATCCCTTGCTAGCTGGCAAACCTTGTCCTTATTCAATACCGTTTCCATTGATGTTTTATCGGGTATTAAAGCGGTAATATTGACTAACTTGTCAGCGTTATTTTGAAAAAAAAGTATTCGCTGCTCAGAAACCGTCATCAGAAAATGTACATCGTATTTTTCTGCAATGTCATTTATCAGTGTGATTAACTGGTCGCTATCACTCTCATGTAAAAAACCTTTGGTTAGATAACTGCTAGCAAGCCCTATGGAATGGGGCGTATGAGCAATGCCGTAAACAGGCACATTGCGTTCACCAAGCTCACGGATTAAGGTCAGTCCAATGGGCGTATCAATGCCTACAATAACTACCGCCGGCAAGGGTTCAGGTATTTTCGACACAGTTTATTTACCTTCCATTAGCTTTCGCACTATTCGTTTGATTGATTTAGGGAATACGATGCCTCTTTTGCTCAGGCTAAGATGGAAGGAATGAGTCATGTCCATAAGCGCAATCCTGATCCAAAAAATCTGTTTTCCTAAAGCAGAGACGTTTTCTACATCGAGTGTACCTTTACAGACGCTAAAATTCCCCTGTTTTATTTCGTTTAAAACAAAATCTTCTGTCAGTGGCCCTGTATTTGATAGCTTTATGTTGGCTGGACTAAGATGACGTTGGTTATGAAAGTCCATGCCTACCAAAGAGACGGCGTGAGGTCTTGATTGTTTCACATTTTTTAATAAATTAAGACTTTGTATTCTGGGATAATGAATTCCATCGTGTTTAGTATTCCAGATTTCTACGCCGTCACAAAGTTCCATCAGCCATTGTGGATATTTATATTTTGCTTTAATCGGGTGTGAAAACACACATAACTTAGCAACAGGTAGCAGGCTGTCGAAAATGGTTTTTGGCGAAGTAAAGTCGATTTTTACATGGTCAATGCCAATAAAATAGATAACAAAATCATCAATTTCGATACCCGGGATAAACAGGAATTGATCGTCAGAATTTGCCCTGCAATCATCAATGATGGTATCAATTTCGGTTTGATCCAAATATTCGATATGTTCAGTAATGCAGACAAAATCCAGGTTTTCTTTTAAAAACAGTTCTTTCAGCTCGCTGTAGGTGTATTTGCCATCATAAGAGTAGTTGGAATGGCAATGAGCAAAGCCTCGGTACTGCTTTTGGGAAGCGGGGTTAGAGTTTCCCGATTTTGTCGTTTGCATAATTTTCAATCATCCGTTTTAAGGTAAATAAATGAGGGGTTTCTAGTAAGGTATTGGGGCTGTTTAGGCTAATTGAAGATGGTTGTAACTCAGAAAATGTGGTGACTGAAAATTGCTCGGTATTATTTTGGAGAAAGCTGCATAACTGCTGCAGTCGACGTCTATTAATATTGTTTATGGCAAAATCACTATATTGATCGTTTTGGTGTTTTACGAATTCGGAAGGATGAGTAAGGATAACAACATAGTCCAGTTGTTTTTTGGCTGCTGAAAGTAATAAGAATTCAATTTCTTGCCAACAGCTGCCAGTAATCGTTAATAATTTTAGATGTTTTTTTGACGGTAAATGAATATCACAATAGGTTAAAACCGGCAGATCAAAGCAGGATTCAATTTTATGACTGCCTGAATATAACTCTAAATCAACTTCTTCCGGCTTGTAAATGCCTACCCCTATATTAGAGGCAAATTGAATGCCCGTTTTACTTAATGCTTTGTAGGTATTCCTGTTTACGCAGAGGCTTCCGGTTCTCATTGCTATAGGGCGCGGCACTCCCCATTGGTCAAAAATATTAATGCCCTCTGTGATGATAGCCTCAATTTCATCAAGCTGGCGTCGTGTTATGTCGTCATTGGGAGGGCTGGTTTTTAATAATTTTTGCCAGTTTGGGTTTTTAAAGTAGTTCCAACACGGGTGCAAATGTAGCTGAACATCTTGATTTTTTGACGCAATTTGCTGCGCAACTTGCCCCATAAGCTCATATCCAAAATAATTCGCATTAAGTGCTTCTACAAAAAAAGTGCCTTTTAGCGAGTATTCATCCAGGGTATCAAGAATAAAACCTAAGCCATGCGACTTGCCGGACTTTTCACAGAACACGGCAGGTAAGCCAACTGGTGAATTGTTAACAGGGTCTGCGAACGCACCCGCAATAGAAAACTCTGTATCTATTGTTAAAATTACTTTTGTTTTCATGGATTATTTAAAATTCCGTTGGCTTAAGTGCGGATTTTACATTCAATACTGATAAAGCAAGTAGATACTTTTTGACTGGATTTATTATAGATTTTATTTTTAAAAGTTTGATAAATATTGCTTAAAAATACTTTAAATAAGGCGTTAAATTATCTTCCGGTCCTGATGAAAAAAAAACTAATATCAATTTAATTATTTTAGATTATACGTACCAGTTAGTCCAGGGTCAGGCTAGGCCTCAGGGCTGCTGCAATAGACCTAGTTCACTTTGATAAGATCCATAAGTTATAAACTTTTATTCCATTTGTCGACGTTATTGATACTTTTAGCCTATTGTCATAAATAATTTTTATTTAACTAAGATGACCCTGCTCGGGTGTCGAACATAGCAAAAAAACCAACTATCTTGTCAACTGCTAACTCCTGTAGCTAACATAACTGTAGCCTTGGTTTTGCCGTATTTTTCAATCAAAAACCGTGTGCTAATCAGATAGAAAAAAAGCCGTTTCATGCTGTACGCTTTCCTGATCACGTGTAACTTTAATCATTTTAAATTAGCTGATGCTTGCAGGTAATGAGGTAAGCTTATGCTATTGAATTGAAATGGTTTCAATATCTGTTCAACAAAAAATCAAGGTTGGCAACGGATGTCCCTAGCTTTTGGCTTTGGAAAAATGGACATTATTTAAGTATTAACCAGTCATGAGCTCATTTTATTCGATTGCTCTACCAAACCTTTACCACTATAATCGCGCTTCGCTTTTGAGTCCATTGGGTATTTTACCCAATGGTTAAACGAGAAGTCGGTGAGGTATCTAATACCAATGCCGACGCTGCCCCCGCAACGGTAGATAAGTAAAGATTCATCAATAGGCCACTGTGCAACTGCATGGGAAGGCGATGTTTCAGGTTAACGCCACTTATAAGCCCGGAGACCGGCTCAAAGGTTTATTCGAAACAGCGGAGGGCTGTGTTACGAGAAAAGACTGCGTACTCCGTCAACCCCGTGTTCTTTTTTTGTCCTCTGCTGTTATTTACTTAACCTGACTACGCGGGCGGCGTAGAGGACAAAACATGCAAACCTACCTTTTTAGGTCGTTACTGCTTAGCAGTGTCTCGACCGTGCTATATGCTGAAACAGCACCATTAAACTTATCGGAAATGGTGGTGACAGCCACTAGAACTGAAACCGAATCCACGCAACTGGCAACCGCTACCACAGTGTATACCCGTCAGGATATTGAGAAAAAACAGGTAAAAACCTTGCCTGATTTATTGAGCGGAACCTTGGGCCTGGATATGACCCAATCGGGCGGTTACGGCAAAAACACCAGTGTACTCATGCGTGGTTCAAATTCTAATCAAATTTTGGTGTTAATTGATGGTATCAGAGCCGGTTCGGTAACGCTTGGAACCAGTGCGTTTGAGTTTATTCCCATAGACCAAATTGAGCGCGTGGAAATATCACGCGGCCCAGGGTCCAGCTTTTATGGCTCTGAGGCCATGGGCGGCGTTATCCAGATTTTTACCCGTAAAGACAGCAAACATACCGCGCCCCATTTCTCATTAGATGCTGGCGGTGGTTCTTATGATACGGCCAATGTGGCGGGAAATGTTTCAGGAAACTGGAAAAACAGCTGGTATAACCTGGGTGTTTCGCATATTACCTCAGAAGGTATCAATTCCAGGCAACCATTGCCTGGCGCTTATGGGTTTAGTCAACCTGATCGGGATGGCTATGAAAATACCGGCATTAATGCGCGGGTAGGGCACCGTTTTGATAACTCGGCAGAACTTGAGGCATTTTTTATGCGCGCTCAGGGCATTAACGAATACGACTCAAACTACGGCGGTGATCACAACGATTTCGTAAATCAGACCGTTGGTATTAAAGGCAGTATTGATGTTTTAAAAAATTGGCGTTCAACGCTTAATCTAGGCCAGACGCGTGATGATTTTGATGGCTTTTGTCCAGGCAATCCCAGTTCTACAAATTTCCCTTGTTTAAATAAACCCAATGCGTTCGATAGCCGGTTTAATAGCACGCGCTGGAATGCCAGCTGGTTAAATGAAGTTACGATCAATAAACAGCACAAAGCTAACTTTGGGGCAGATTACCGTTTGGACGAGGCACAAGGCACGACTGATTACAGTAAAAATCCAAACACAGCTTCGATCTTGCCTGGAAATTACGGATCAATTACCCGTTATGATGTCGGCGTTTATGGTGGCTTGCAAAGCCAGATATTTAATAATAACTTTAACACCTCTCTGCGTTTTGATCATAATGAAACGGCTGGAGATTATGTAACAGGCAACTTTGGCTGGCGCTATAACTGGAACTATGGCTTAAGTGCATTTGCCAGTTTTGGCAATGCGTTTAGGGCACCGACATTTAATGAGCTGTTTTACCCTCACTTTGGCAATCCAAATCTTAAAGCTGAAGAATCGACTGAATTTGAAGCAGGCGTTGCTGGCAATCATGAGTGGGCCAAGCACGATATTCATTGGGAAGTGCGCGGGTATCATAAAAATATCGATCAACTGATCGTAACTACGCCGGACCCGCAGCCAACAGATCCTTATAAATATACCGCCAAAAATATCAGCAAGGCACAAATTGACGGTATTGAAGCCAGCATAAGTACGCATTGGGCGGGCTGGAATGCTAAATTAAATCTAAATCTGCTTAGTCCGGTTGACCGGGAAACCAATAAGCGCTTAGCCAGACGTGCCGATAAAATCTTGTACTTTGATCTATCCCGTTCCTTTGATAAGTTAGATTTAGGTGTAAATGTATTGGCGCAAAGTATGCGATTTGATGATCCTGACAACAGCAAACGCGTTGACGGCTATGTGACTACTGATTTGCGCGCCAGTTACCATATCAATTCAAACGTAACGGTTAGCGCCAAATTAAATAATTTATTCGATAAAACTTACCAAACCATAGATACTTACAACACCTTCGGTAGAAATTTTTTCTTTACTGTCCATTACAACAACTGATCGCTGTCAACTAGAGGAACCCAACATATGAATAACTTAGCAAAGTTTAAAATTTCTTACGCGGCACTGGCTTTAATGCTATTGATGTTAGTTACAAGATTTCATCATTTTGGCTCTGCTATTGCCTTGCCGGATGCGTCTTTAGCGGTGTTTTTTCTGGCCGGGCTTTGGGTTGCACAAGCCAGAGTTTTTGTTATTTTATTGGTTGAGGCGGCGCTGATTGATTATGTCGCCATTACACAAATGGGTGTAAGTAGTTATTGCGTATCGCCAGCCTATGTTTTTTTAATACCAACCTATGGCGTGTTGTGGTTGGCAGGTCGGCACGCACAACAATGGTCCGCATTTAGCACGAGCGATTTACTAAGAAAAATGGCGGCAGTAACCGTTGCCACCACCGCTGCGTTTGGTATCTCCAATGGCAGTTTTTATATGTTTTCAGAAAAATTTCCCGATATGTCTTATATCGTTTATTTGGGTAAAACAGGTCAGTATTTTCAGCCTTATTTAACCAGCACCTTAATCTATTGCATAGCCATTGTGGCAGTGGTAAAGCTGGTATCAAATTTCGCTCCCCGGTTCGCTCAAGTTAATAAACCGCTTTAATTAAGTATTTGGTCACTGGCAACAATAGTCGTTGTCAGTGACATTCATGCAAGTAACCCTTGGTCCATCAACACCAGAGCAATGTTATGTCTGAACACCGTTATTCTGACGTTGAGTGCACAGCTGTTTATCGGGCTATTTTTGAACGCCGCGATATGCGGCATTTTTTATCTGATCCCATAGAGCCAGCGATATTGGCAAGATTGCTTAGCGCAGCCCACCACGCGCCCAGTGTTGGTTTTATGCAGCCCTGGCGGTTTATTCGCATAACTAATCGAGAGCTGCGTATCAACCTCCATGCCCTGGTTGAGCAGGAGCGCATCGAAACTGCCCGCGCTTTAAAAGAACGGGAAGATGAGTTTATGAAACTAAAAGTTGAAGGTCTGTTGGAATGCGCTGAGATTCTGGTGGTTGCGCTCACCGACCAACGTGAGCAGCATATATTTGGTCGACGCACCTTGCCGGAGATGGACTTGGCTTCAGTATCTTGCGCCATTCAAAATATGTGGCTGGCTGCCAGGGCAGAAGGTTTGGGCTTGGGTTGGGTATCGCTATTTGAGCCGGAAGCACTGAAAAAAATATTACAGATGCCTGCTGACAGCAAGCCCGTGGCAATTTTATGTCTAGGTCATGTAGCTGATTTTTATGATCAGCCCATGTTAGAGCAACAACAGTGGGCCGTACGAAAAAACCTGGATAATCTGGTCTTTGAAAACAGCTGGGAGCAAACGTGTCTGTAAATTTTAACATTGCGCCCGTTGATAACGCTTTGGCTGCTGGCTTGCAAAACAAAATAGATCAAAAAACCAAGCCACTAGGATCGTTAGGCCAGCTGGAAACCCTGGCCTTTCGTATCGGTTTAATTCAAAACAACCTGTTACCCCAGTTAAACAAGCCAAGCATTTTAATTTTTGCAGGTGATCATGGCATTGCCGCGTCCGGTGTCAGTGCTTATCCACAAAGTGTTACCGCACAGATGTTGGCTAATTTTTTGACGGGTGGTGCAGCGGTGAATGTATTTGCCAAACAAAATGGCCTGGATTTAGTGATTGTTGATGCCGGTGTTAATGCAGATTTAGCCAGCCATCCTAATTTAATTGCTGCCAAAATAGCCAAAGGCACGCAGAATTATTTACATGCTTCGGCCATGACGATAACGCAGTGTAATCAAGCAATAGACACTGGCGCCAGTTTGGTTTTGCAACAGCACCAGGCTGGCTGTGATTGCATTGGTTTTGGTGAAATGGGTATTGGCAACACCTCATCGGCGGCATTGTTGATGCACTGTTTAACGCAGATTCCGCTGGAGCACTGTGTTGGTCGTGGCACGGGCTTAAACGATCAGCAGCTCCAGCAGAAAGTGAGCCTATTGCAACTAGCCCTTCAAAAACATCCAGCTTCTGATGATCCAATACAAAGTTTGTGCACCTTTGGCGGATTTGAAATTGCCATGATGGTCGGTGCGTATCTTAAAGCGGCTGAACTGGGTATGGTGATTATGGTGGATGGCTTTATTGCTTGCAGCGCCTTGTTGATTGCTGCCGCACTGTATCCTGCGGTTTTAGATTATTGCATCTTTAGCCATGTGTCGGATGAGCAAGGGCACAGAGCATTATTGGCAGAGTTTTCAGCCAAGCCCTTGCTGGATTTACAACTTCGTTTGGGAGAAGGTTCCGGCATCGCTTTGGCGTATCCATTATTGACTGCCGCAGTGAATTTTTTAAATACCATGGCCAGTTTTACCGAAGCTGGCGTTGATAATAAAACCACAGATTAATGCCTGACATGGTGTCTAAAGCCAAGCAATTTCTAATTGCCCTCAGTTTTTATACGCGCATTCCATGCCCAGGCAATCTGGATTATAAACAGCTTGCGCCAGCCACCGTATTCCTGCCGCTGATCGGCTGGGTGGTGGGCGGATTTATTGCCATAACTTTTGTGCTGGCCAATTTTCTGTGGTCGTCGGTTACCGCACTAGTGATCGCCTTTACAGTGGGCGTTTTGGTAACGGGCGCATTTCATGAAGATGGATTTGCTGACGTCTGTGACGGTTTTGGCGGCGGCTATGGCAAAGAACGGATTTTGACCATCATGAAAGATTCGCAAATCGGTGCCTACGGAGCAATCGGGCTAATTCTGCTGTTTTTGCTTAAAATCAGTTCAGTCAATGATCTGCCGGAAACCATCATACCTTGGGCGTTATTTACAGGCCAAAGCGTCAGCCGGTTAGCGCCCTTGGTTTTAATGCGCCGTTATCAATATGCCAGAGCAGAAAACAGTAAATCGATAGGCGCAGTTTATAATCCATCAATTAAAGAATTAGCCATTGCAACGGTCATGGCCTTGTTGCCGATGAGCTTGTTGCCATTGGGTTGTTTGTGGGTGATCGGGATTTTATTGCCAGTCAACTTACTGCTTGGTCAGTATTTTTATCGACATATCGGCGGTTATACCGGCGACTGCCTGGGAGCCAGCCAGCAAGTGACGGAAGTTGCTTATTACTTATCGCTGAGTGCCCTATGGATATATATTTAATCCGCCATACCAAAACCGACACTCCAGCAGGTCTTTGTTACGGGCAATCCAATGTTGGATTGGCAGAGAGCTTTACAGCGGAACTAGCAACCTTAAAACAGAAACTGCCAGACTTAACAGCAAACTGCCAAGTCTACAGCAGCAGCCTGGACCGTTGTATGCAGCTTGCCAAAGCGTTTTCCACAAACATACGCATGGATGATCGGTTGTTGGAAATCAATTTTGGTGAATGGGAAGGTGTGCTTTTTGATGACATCCCGCCGGATTCGCTGAAATACTGGACCGAAAATTTTGTGCATTCCTCCCAATCAAACGGGGAATGTTTTAATGATTTATACCAGCGCGTCAGCCACTTTTGGCAGGAATTAATCAGCAGCGATGCTGAGCAAGTGCTTATTGTTACCCATGCTGGTGTGATTAGAGCGTTATTGGCGCATATTTTAAACATTCCACTGGCTAATGCGTTTGCCTTTAAAGTTGATTGTGGCTCGGTGCATAAGTTTCAGTATTTAAATCAATATACTTACATTCAGTTTATTAATTTATAGCTGGTAGGCCGGCACAAGCTCGCGCGAGCCTGGCGATATGTGGGACTTTCCGGCAACTGGGGCACCGAAATGCCGGAAACACCAGTTTTCGCTCCTGCTCAAACCGGCTTATTCCAGCCTACCAGCCTTAATCAGAAAAAACCAAGTTGGCTTCTCCGTAAAAGCATGTAACTCTTATGCAAAGAATTGAAATACCGGAAATCGAAGCATCGAATCTCTGGATTGGGTAAGCAGCTTCCAAGCTACTCGCTAATTTTCTGACTCTCATTACGACCAACAAGCTGATGTTTGTATCTTTTAAGTAAATAAATTGTTAAACGTTTTGTGGCTGCAATACCGTGAGTAAATGGCATAATGAGTCACTACTGTGTGAGTAAGGTATAGCAAACTATGGGATGAGACATTATGTTGCGTAAAATATTAATTGCCAATCGCGGCGAAATTGCAGTTCGAATCATCCGCGCTTGCGCGGAAATGGGCATCCGTTCTGTGGCGATTTATTCAGACGCAGACCGGTTTGCCTTGCACGTTAAAAAAGCGGATGAATCTTATTGCATCGGCAGCGAGCCATTGTCCGGTTATCTAAATGTGTTTGCTTTGGTGGATTTGGCCGCAGCGACAGGGTGCGATGCCATCCATCCTGGCTATGGGTTTTTATCTGAAAACGCCCAATTTGCCAAAGCCTGCAAAGAGCGGGGCATTGTGTTTATCGGCCCAACAGCGGAAGTTATCCAGCGTATGGGCGATAAAACCGAAGCACGTAAAGCTATGATCGCAGCAGGGATTCCGGTAACACCCGGTTCTGATGGCAACTTGGCCAGTGTTGAAGAAGCCCTGACTGTAGCTGAAAAAATTGGCTATCCCATCATGCTGAAAGCCACGTCCGGCGGCGGTGGCAGGGGGATTCGACGCTGCGATAATGCCGATGAGTTGCAGCGCAATTATCAACGCGTGATTTCTGAGGCCACCAAAGCCTTTGGTAGCGCCGACGTGTTTTTGGAAAAATGCGTGGTTAACCCCAAGCATATTGAAGTTCAGGTACTGGCTGATCATCATGGCAATACCATTCATTTGTATGAACGCGATTGTTCTATTCAACGCCGCAACCAAAAGCTGATCGAAATTGCTCCCTCGCCCCAACTGGATGAGGCGCAACGTCAATATATCGGTGGATTAGCCGTGATCGCCGCCAAAGCGGTCGGTTATACCAATGCCGGTACCGTGGAGTTTTTGCTGGATAGCCAGAACCGGTTTTATTTCATGGAGATGAATACCCGGGTTCAGGTTGAGCATACCATCACTGAAACCGTGACTGGCGTGGATATTGTAGAAGAGCAAATCCGTGTTGCTGCCGGTTTAAAGTTACGGTTTCAGCAGCAGGAAATTGTGCGGCGCGGTTATGCCATCCAATTTCGCATTAACGCGGAAGATCCTAAAAACAACTTTCTGCCCAGTTTTGGCCGGATTTCCCGCTACTATGCCCCGGGTGGACCGGGCGTGCGTACCGATACCGCCATTTATACCGGTTATGAAATTCCACCGTTTTATGATTCCATGCTGGCTAAAGTGGTGGTCAGCGCCATGACTTGGGAAGATGTGATCAAACGTGGCGAGCGGGCTTTGAAAGATATGGGTTTGTTTGGCATAAAAACCACTATTCCGTATTATCTGGAAATCTTGCGCCATCCGGATTTTCGCGCGGCCTGTTTTAACACTGGATTTGTCGATAAATACCCCGAATTAGTCAATTACTCCATCAAGCCCAGGCCAGAAGTGCTGGCCAGTGTTATTGCCGCCGTTTTGGCTGCCCATACCGGTTTGTAAGCTAAGGAAAACACAATGCAAAAAGTACACATTACTGACGTCATTTTACGCGATGCGCACCAATCTTTAATTGCCACCCGCATGCGCACAGAAGACATGTTACCGGCTTGTGCTATGCTGGATGACATCGGCTATTGGTCGCTGGAATGCTGGGGCGGAGCCACGTTCGATGCCTGCTTGCGATTTTTAAAAGAAGACCCGTGGGAACGCTTGGCTAAATTAAAAATCGCTTTGCCTAAAACGCCCCTGCAAATGTTGGTGCGCGGCCAAAATCTATTGGGATACCGGCATTATTCCGATGATGTAGTGCAGGCGTTTATTGCTAAGGCCGGTGCAAATGGCATTGATGTGTTTCGGATTTTTGATGCCTTAAACGATGTGCGTAATCTAAAAACAGCCATTGAAGCAGCCAAAGAAACTGGCAAACATGCCCAAGGCACCATTTGCTATACCACCAGCCCTGTGCATGACATCGCCAGTTTTGTTGCGTTAGCTAAAGACTTGGCGGCATTAGGTTGCGATTCTATCGCCATCAAAGACATGGCGGGCTTGCTTACGCCATTTGTAACTGGCGAGCTGGTAAAAGCATTAAAAGATGCCGTGGATTTGCCTTTGCATTTACATTGCCATGCCACATCCGGTCTA